>Ga0302279_10000415_pt1 | contig 61843 bp, 53 predicted proteins | sample III_Bog_N3_3_FD_194541 | JGI IMG/M metagenome (GOLD analysis project Ga0302279, IMG submission 194541) | Peat permafrost microbial communities from Stordalen Mire near Abisko, Sweden - III_Bog_N3_3 | ecosystem: Environmental > Terrestrial > Soil > Wetlands > Peat | place: Sweden: Abisko... | reverse complement strand
GCTTTTACAAGGACTGAGGGCGCGCGACGGGCTCCTCCGGCCCAGGCTCGAGCACGACGACTCCTTCATAGGGACTCAGCACGTAGTGTTGCGGCGCCGCCGCGCGCTCGCAGACCTTGTTCGAGAAGAGCTGGCGCCCGGCACGTCCCTCGAGCTCGAGGGGGATCGGGCGCCCCGAGAAGTTGAGGAAGACCTCCGCGCTCTCCGGGCGCGGGCCACCTGCGTTCACGCGGCGGTAGGCGACCACGTCCGCGGGCAATCGTGGCGAGTCGATCCACTCGAGCGAGCCTTCCTGGAGGGCTCGAGACTCTCGTCTCAGCGCGAGCAGACCGCGATAGCAGTGAAGGAGAGACTCCGGATCGCGCTCCTGCGCCGCGACGTTCGCGCCCTGACTCTTCGGGTGCACCGGGAGCCACGGCGTCACGCTGGAGAATCCCGCGTTGGGCCCGTCGTCCCACTGCATCGGCGTTCGGCACTCGTCGCGGTTGAGCAGAATTCCTCGCCTCCGGAACGTCCCCACGAGCCACTGCGGCACGAAGCCATACCGCGTCGCGACCGGGTCGAGCCCCTCGTGGAGCGGGATGTCGTGGTTCTCCATTCCGATTTCTTCGCCGTAATAGATGAACGGGACGCCCCGCACGGTGAGTTGCAGCATCGCGACCAGCTTCGCCTTGTCTCTGTGCCCTCCGATGCGGTGCATGAAGCGCGGGCGATCGTGGTTGCCGAAGACGTACGTGGGCGAAAACGGTTCGGGAAACCCGTGCTCGATCTCTTCGATGAGCGCCCGCACGGCGCGGCCGGAGAAGCGGGTGCGCATCGTCGCGAACAGAAACACCAGGTGCAGGCCGTCGGAGGCCTCGCCGCAATAGCGTCGGAGCATCGCCGGGTCGCCGAACACTTCGCCGACGAGAAAGCGCGGCGGGTCCTGGAACTCGTCCACGACCGACCGCAGCTCCCGCGCGAACGCGAGCGTGTCGGGGTGATCGATCGTGTGGAGGTTCCGCTGGAAGAAGCCGTGCGGGTTGTCCTCGGACGGAACGGCGCGCCACGAAAACGGATTGTCGGCGAAGGATTCGTCCTTGAAGATCGCGTTGAAAATGTCGAGACGGAGGCCGTCCACCCCCTGGGCGAGCCAGTAGCGGACCGTATCGAGCATGGCCGCTTTGACCGCCGGATTCCGGTAGTTGAGGTCGGGTTGAAACGCGAGAAAGCTCGCCCAGTACCACTCCTCGGTGCTCGGGTCGAAGTGCCAGCCGCTCCCCCCGAGCATCGATCGCCAGTTGTTCGGAGGCGCGGCTCCGAGCGGACGGCGTCCCTTGCGCCAAATGTAGAAGTCGCGCTTCGGATCGGTCCGCGCGCGACGGGACTCGACGAACCAAGGGTGCCGCTCCGACGTGTGGTTGAGCACCATGTCGAAGACGACCTTCATGCCGCGCGCGTGCACCTCGCGAATGAGCTCACGACAATCGTCGAGCGTGCCGTACTCGGGGGCGATGGCGTAGTAGTCGCTCACGTCGTAGCCGAAGTCGGCCTGCGGGCTCTCGAAGAAAGGGGAGAGCCATAGCGTCTCGACGCCCAGCGCATGGAGGTAGTCGAGCTTGCCGAGGATGCCGCGAAGGTCGCCGATCCCGTCTCCGTTCGCGTCCGCGAACGAGCGTGGATAGATCTGGTAGGTCGTCGTGCGCTTCCACCAGGGTGTGTCGAGGGGCGCGGACATCGCCGATGCCTAGGGGGATGGCGGCGCCGTGACGAGCGTCGTGCCGAGCGGGGAGGACTTGAGGACCGGGTTGCAGGTCGTCGCCACGTCGCCGACGAAGATGGCGTTCGCCGTCACGCGATACTCGACGAAACGTAGCGCGAGCGACGCGCCCACCGGTGCCGCGGCCTCGAGCTGAAACTCGATGCTTGGAGGCGTGTAGCTCGACCCGGAGGGGACGTGATCCGTCAGAACGGATCGAATCAGGCCCCCCTCGTTCCAGACGCGCGCACCGGTCACGACGTTCGCGGTGCCGGTGCCGGCGACGACCCGCGCCGAGCCCGCGACGAATTTCGCGCCGGCAGGGACGGCGTAGTCCGTCGCCATGTCGTGAATGTTGTAGAGGCCGAAGTGGGCGATTTTTCCCGACGGAACGCCGTCGATTCGGACCGTGTACGTCGCCCCTTGTTCCACGGTGCGCGGGAGCGTGACCGTCGCGTTGAACCACTGCTCGCTCGGCCCCCGTGAGCAGACCATCGGTGCTCGCACGGCCGTGCTCGCCGAGGGGAGAGCCGATACCGCGCCCGCACCCGCGACGGCGGCCAGCATCCACGCCTTCAGTCCGCTCAGCATCCCGTGCGTTCTCGCTCGCTCAATCGAGAACCAACGCCGCGAGCTTGTCGAACGTCCAGTCCTCGATCTCGTGAATGCGGTCCTTCCAGACGCGCGCTTTCTCTGGATGGGCGTCGAAGTACATGTGCCACCAAGCTGCAGATCCTCCCGTGAGCGTCGATTGCGTCTGCCACGGCTTCTGGACCATGTAGTGCAGGATCCTTGCTTCGCGGGCGAGCGTCGCCTTCAGGTTTGGGTGCCCGTTGGCGAACTGGTGGATGAAGTTCGGAAGATTGTAGCCGGCCGGGAGCCGGTGTGCCGCCGACATCGCATACCAGTCGGAGAAGAACGTGTTGAGGAAGCCCTGGTCGCCGCCGTCGTAGCTCGGGGCGATCGAGAGCGCTTCGACCATGCGCGCGAACGTCTCCTTCGAAGGAGGAATGACCATCACCCCGGAGTTGAAGCGATCGGGGAGGAAGAAGTCGGGCGCGGCGGCGAACCCGGGGCGGTCGAAGAGCTCGTCGACGTTCTTGAGTACGAGCGTGTCGGCGTCGAGCAGCACGACGCGGGTGATGTCGGTGAGCTCCCAGGCGCGCAGCTTGGTGAAAACGCCAGCGAAGCGCGAGAAGACCAAGAGTGCGTCGGGGGTCGGGTTGGCGATGGGCTCGACGTCGCGAAGCTCCCATCCCTGAGCCGTGAGCCGGACGCGCGCCCCCGGGCTGATGTCGGAGGTGAGCATCGCGACGCGCGGGACCTTGCTCCCGCTCGCTTCGAGCGACTTGCCGAGCACCTCCGCGCCGGTGACGTAGGCGTCTCCGTTGCAGAGCATCGTGACGTAGGCCTTGTCCATGCGTGAGGTCCTCCAGAATGGCGAGCCGAGCTCGGTGTCGTGTGGGACGCAGGCGAATCGCGGACGAATCATCGCGCGAACGCGCGGGCCGCGCCCGCTTGTATGCGGTTCGACTTCTCGAGGCGGAGAATGTACTCCCAATTGATGGAGTCTCTCCGCGCTCGCTGGACGTACGAGGCGACGCGGCTTCATGACCGCTACCAGGTCGAAGTCGTCGAGGCGTGCGGTCTGTGCCCGTGGGCCGAGCGCGCCCGCTTGGGCGGCGCCTTCCGCGCGCGCGTGCTCCTTCAGACCGACCCGCGCGAAAAGGAGGCCGCGCTCGCGGCGATCGACGCCTTCGCGGCCGACGAGAGCGCCGAGGTCGCCGTGATGATCTATCCGCGCCTGCGCCTCGGGAGGCTGGACTTCGACCGGTTCTTGGCGGCCGTTCGCGACGCCGACGCTTCCCGCCACTCCGTCGGGACCATTCCGTTCGTCTTCGCGGCCTTTCATCCCGATGCATCTGCGGACCAGAGCGACCCGGAGCGCTTGATCCCGTTCCTCCGTCGCACCCCCGATCCGACGATTCAGCTGCTGCGAAGCTCGGTCCTCGAGCGCATCCGGAGTGGCACGCCCCAGGGGACGCAGTTCTTCGACATGCGAGCGTTCAACGACGAAGCGCCCCTCCGCGCGGCGGTTCCGCTGCGGCAGCGCATCGCTGCCGCCAACCAGGTGACCGTCGAGCGCATGGGGGTCGCCGAGCTCACGCGTCGCTTCGAGGCGATCGCTCTCGACCGGACCACGACGTACCGGGCGCTCACGGCCGCCGAGGAAGAAAGCGCGTCGCGCGCGGGAGGGTGAACGATGGACGCTGGAGCTCCCGTGCTCGAGACCGCGCGCCTTCGTCTCCGTGCGCACCGCCGCGACGACCTCTCCGACTGCGCGGCGATGTGGGGAGACGAGAGGGTCGCCCGCTTCATTGGCGGCAAGCCCGCCACGGTGGAGGAGGCGTGGTCCAAGATCCTCCGCTACGCGGGCCTCTGGTCGCTGCTGGGCTTCGGATACTGGGCGGTCGAAGAGAAAGGTAGCGGTCGCTTCGTCGGTGAAGTGGGGTTCGCCGATTTCCGTCGCGACATCACGCCGTCGCTCGGCGACGAACCCGAGGCGGGATGGGTGCTCGCGCCCTGGGCCCACGGCGTCGGGTTCGCGACCGAAGCGGTCCGCGCCATGCACGTCTGGAGCGACGCGCACCTGCGAACGAGCTCCACCGTGTGCATCATCGACCCCGAGAACGCGCGGTCGATCGGTCTCGCGCAGAAGTGCGGCTACCGGGAGTTCGCCCGCTCGACGTACAAAGGGGGCCCCGCGGTTCTGTTTCGCCGCGGAGCGCGAGGCGCGCAGCGCTAACATAGGACCGTGCAGTCGCGTGAAGAGGTCCTCGTCCCGTTCGGGCCGACGCGCGATCAGCCCACGACCGAGCTTCGCAGCACGCTGCTCACCACGTCGCTCCAGACACTTCGATCGCGCGGCCTGCTCGACGCCTATTTCAAGGCTCTGCCGCCCGAGCATCACGACGCCGTCACCCACGTCGTGGCGGGCGTCTGGCTGCCAATCGACCTCGGAATCGCGCACTACCGCGCATGCGATTCGCTCGGGCTCCAGTGGGAACAGGTCCTGTCCATCGGCAAAGAGGTCGGCGAGCGCGTTCAGGGCACTGTGCTCGGGCTCATGGTGCGCACCGCAAAGTCGACGGGGCTGTCGCCGTGGACGGCGCTTCGCAACGGCATGGTCTTCTATGAGCGCGTCTTTCGCGGAGGGGCGGTTGGCATCGTGAAGCTGGGGCCGAAGGAGGCGCGCGTCGAGCTCGTGGGCAACCCGCTCTGCGCCGTCTCCTACTTCCGCCAGGGGATCCGCGCCGTCACGTCCACCGGCGCCGAGCTGTTCTGCGAGAAGGCGTACACCGTCGAGCTTCCGAGGCTCACGACCTCGACCTCGATGGGCTATCGCCTCTCCTGGGCGTAGCAGGGCCCGTCCGGATACGTGGGAGGGCGCGTTCTCGTAGGATGCGCGGCGTGGAAACCCCCTTCACGGATTTGGTCGATCTCCGCGCCTTCTGCCACGTCGTCGATCTCGGCTCCATCACCACCGCGGCCAAGGCGCTCGGCGAAGGGAAGGGGAGCATCAGTCGCCGGCTCACGCGCCTCGAGGACGCACTCGGCGTGCGCCTCCTGCGGCGAAGTCCCCGGCTCGTGCAGGCCACCGACGAAGGAGCTGCCTTTCGCCTGCAGGTGGGGCGCGCGCTCGATGTCCTCCACGATGCAGCGGAGACGATCCAGCACACGCGATCCGTCCCTTCCGGGCACCTCCGGGTGACCGCGCCCGTTGACCTCGCCCTCGACCTCCTCGCCCCGCTCGTCGCCGGCTTCACCGAGCGGTACCCACGAGTCACCGTCGAGATGCTTCTGACGTCGAGTCTGCTCGATTTCGACGCGCATCAGATCGACGTCGCGGTGCGCGCGACGCCGGCACTAAAGGACTCGGCCCTCGTTGCGCACAAGCTCGCCACCGTCGAGCTGGGGCCGTATGCATCCCCGGAGTACATCGCCAAGCACGGCGCTCCTCGGCGGCCGGCCGACCTGGCTGCGCATCGCTTCTTCATGTTGAAATCGATGCGAGGGATCGGGACGCTCGTGCTCCGGCGGCGCGGAGACACGAAAGGCGAGCCGATCGAGCTCGACGTCGCGGTCCCCGTGGGCGCCTCGGATTACTCGTTCTGCCGGGAGCTCGCGCTCACCGGACACGGCGTAGCGGTGCTCCCGTCGACCATCGTCCGCTCTGATCTCGCGAAGGGGACCCTCATTCGCCTGCTCCCCGAGCTCGAGCTCGGACAAGCCACGATTTACCTCCTCCACTCCGGCTCCCGCCTCCTGCCGCCGAAGGTCCGGGCGTTCCGGGACTACGTCGAGCGCGAGTGGTCGCCGCGTCTGGGTCGCCGGTCGCGGGATCGTGTTTCCGATTCGACAACCTTAGGTTCCGGGCGGTAGGGGTTGTTCCGCGGCCTCCAAGTCGCGACCTTGAGCATCGAACTGGCCAAAGGAGCTCGACCCCATGAATCGTTTCCGTTCCATCTTCGCTTCCGCCCTCACTGGTGTCCTCATCCTCGGCGCTTCGGCGTCGGCTCTCGCATCCGACTGGGACGTCGACGCCGCCCACAGCCACGTCGGGTTCGGCGTGCGGCACATGATGGTGTCCACCGTGCACGGCGAGTTCGGCAAGTACACGGGGACCATCTCGCTCGACGATGGCGGCGACTTCAGCAAAGCGAAGGCCCACCTCCAGATCGACGCCACGTCGATCACCACCGGCAACGACAAGCGCGACGAGCACCTGAAGTCGCCCGACTTCTTCGATGTCGCGCACTTCCCGACGATCGTCTTCGACTCGACGAAGGTGGAGAAGCACGGGGCGAATGGGCTCATTCTGACCGGGAACCTGACGATCAAGAACATCACCAAGCCCGTCGTCCTCACGGTTTCGGATCTCACGCCCGAGGTGAAGGACCCGTGGGGCGGCACGCGTCGCGGCGCGACCGCGACCGCGAAGATCAATCGCAAGGACTTCGGCCTCACGTGGAACAAGGCGCTCGAGGCGGGGGGCGTCGTCGTCGGTGACGACGTCAACCTGGAGATCGAAGTCGAGCTCTCGAAGCACAAGGCCTGAAGGGCGAGCGGCGAGACTCGGCGCGTCGCAGGGTGGGCACCGTCGTGACGCGATCTGCTAGCGTGGCGCCGTGAGCACCGAGCGCGCATCGCGATCTTCACGGCCGTACGACGTCGTCATCTGGGGCGCGACCGGCTTCACCGGGCGCCTCGCCGCCGAGTACATCGCGCGAGCACACGGCGTCGGCCGCGATTTGCGATGGGCCATCGCCGGACGGAGCCACGAGAAGCTCGCGTCCGTGCGTGACGGCCTCGCCGCCATCGACCCGCGCGCGCGCGAGCTCGCCATTCTCGTCGGCGACTCGCGCGACGCGGCGTCGCTCGCCCCCATCGTCTCGCAGACGCGCGTCGTTCTCACGACGGTGGGGCCGTACGCGATCTACGGCCACGAGCTCGTCGCCGCGTGCGTCGAGCACGGCACCGACTCGGTGGACCTCACGGGCGAGCCCCAGTTCGTCCGCGCCACGATCGACCGCCACCACGCCCGCGCCAGGCAGACCGGCGCGCGCATCGTGAACTGCTGCGGCTTCGACTCGATCCCCTCGGACCTCGGCGTGCTGCTGGTTCAGACCGAGATGCGCGCGCGCCACGGCACGCGATGCGCCGAGGTGAAATACTTCGCCGGCGAGATGAGCGGAGGAATGAGCGGTGGCACGATCGCCAGCGCGATGCACATCGCCGAGGAAATGGCTCACGACCCCGGCGTGCGCCGCATCGTGGCCAACCCCTACGCGCTCGATCCCGACCGCACCGATCGTGGGCCCGACGGGCCCGATCAAAAAGGGGTGCGTTTCGACGAGGATCTCCAGCGGTGGACCGGTCCGTTCATGATGGCGGCGATCAACACGCGCATCGTGCGACGCACGAACGCCCTGCTCGACTACGCCTACGGACGCGACTTCCGGTACTCGGAGTGCCAGTCGTTCAAAGAGGGGGCGAAGGGGTTCCTGGAAGCCACCGGGCTGACGGTCGGGCTCGGCGTGTTCCTCGCTGCCGCCGCCATGCCGCCGACGCGCGCGCTGCTCGAGCGCTTGCTTCCCGCCCCTGGAGAGGGCCCTTCCAAGGAGGCCCGCGACCGCGGCTTCTTCGTCACCCGGTTGGTCGGGATCGGCGAGCCATCCGCTCCAGGCGGCGCGCCACGGCTGCTCGCGACGATCCGCGGAAAGAGCGATCCTGGCTATGGTGAAACCGCGAAAATGATTGGTGAATCTGCGATCTGTCTCGCGCGAGACGATGTCGCGCCTCGCGGGGGCGTGCTCACCCCCGCTTCGTGCATGGGGTTGAAGCTCGTCGACCGCCTGCGCGCCGCGGGAATGGACTTCGCGGTCGAGGAAATGAGCCCGAGGGTCGCGCGCTAGAGCTCATACCGACCACGACGCCTCGCGTCATCCGAGACGTCACTCCCCAGCCGAACGGAGTTTTGTCGCCCCTGCGGATCGATCGGCCATGAGACGCCTGCACACACCTGCGTTCGCCCGGAAAAGAAGCAGAATAAGAATGCTTTGCAGCGGGAATCTTAGATGCGTCTCTGTGCCCCGAGACCCTGGTCTGCGCGCGCACCAGCTCATATAGATACCACCCAACAGAGGTTGCCTATGCGCTCCATTCTCACCGGACTTGCTCTGCTTTCGCTCCTCGCCACGGCTGCTTGCACGCACGTCGCGCCGTACGAGCGCGGGGCGCTCGCCCATCCGACGATGGCGGCCGAGCTCGAGGGACCGGCTGCCGGACACGTTCATGCAGTGCACGAGGGGGCCATCGGGGGCGGCTCGGTCGCAGAGAGCGGTTGCGGCTGCAACTGATCCTCTAGCGAGCCAGCTGAATAGTCGTGCGACGGATCGCCAGTCTCGGTCTTGCGCTGCTCGCACTTGGTTGGGTGGGGTGCGGCTCTGCTGATCAGCCTCCGCTGGGGGGGCCCTTCGGCGGGGTTGCGACCGTGAATCCCGCACCGGGAGCGGACGCCAGCGTCGCGAGCAGCCTGTCTGCCGCCGCCGATAGCGGATCGGGCAACACGTCCGGCGGCGCGGTCGACAGCGGTTCCGGCTCCGGGAGCGGAGACGACGCCGGGGGCACTCCAGCGTGCAGCACAAGCTCAACCGTACCGACCTTTTCCCAGATCTATACGAACTACCTCGCCACCGGGACCGTCGGCAATTGCGCTCAAACCTCCTGTCACTCCCAGATGTCGAGCGCGGGCGCGTCGTACACGTGGCTGCAGGGGCAGACGAAAGACTGCGGCTCCCCGAACTGCCTCGAGACCCTCACGAGCAGCACGGGCTCTTGTCTGCAGTGGTTCGGTGGGTCGATGCCTCCGGGGGGCAATCCGTCCGATCAGCAGGCGACATGCGACATCAGCGCGTGGTTCGCGGCCGGCGCGAAGAACAACTAACCCCTGTCGATCGTGATCGGGCGGGCGAGCGTGAGGGAGAGCGTACGCGGATGCGAGTGAGCAGGTGCAGTCGCCTACTCGTCTTGCTCGTCGCGATCTTCGCATGGCTCGTGCCGACGGGTCGGGCGATGGCGGCCGACAAGCCCGCGGACAACGAGGTCCCGCCGGGCATGGCGATGCCCGCCAGCGAAACGCCCCCGGGCGACGCGCCTGCGCCGACCCCGACGCCTCCGGAGGCGAAGCCGAAGCCGAAACCGAAGGCGCCGCTCACCGATCCCAGCACGAAGCGCGTGTCGCTCGAGACTGCGTTCTATACCGATTCCGATCACGTCACCGTCTTCAGTCCGTCCGTCGCGGCCTCGCTCGAGAACGTCACCCAGGGGGTGTCGATCCACGGCAGCTACCTCGTGGACGTCGTGAGCGCGGCCTCGATCGATATCGTGTCCACGGCTTCGCAGCGCTGGCACGAAGTCCGGAACGCCGGCGCGCTCGAGGCGGAGTACAAGCCGCACGAGTTCGGCGTCTCCATCGGCGGCAGCGGATCGGCCGAGCCCGATTACGTCTCGTACGGGGCAGGCATCGCGATCACGCAGGACCTCAACGAGAAGAATACGACGCTTCTCGCGGGCTACGGCTACAGCCACGATCTTGCCGGCCGCCACGGTGTCGACGGCCCGGCGACTCCGTTCTCCGTATACGCCCGCGCGCTCGAGCGCGGCACTTTCAACGCAGGCGTCACGCAGGTCATCGATCGATCGACGGTTCTGTCGGTCGCCGCCGACGCCGTATTCGAGAATGGCGATCAGTCGAAACCCTATCGCTACATCCCGATGTTCGCGCCGAACGTCGCGGCGCAGGCGCCCGTCGGCGCCACCATCGAGTGGGTGAACCAGAATCGCCTTCCGGAGCGTCCGCTCGAGCAGCTCCCGCTCTCCCGCCAGAGGTTCGCGGTGACGGGACGGCTCGGGCACCGCTTCACGTCGTCGACTCTGCGCCTTGAAGAGCGCCTCTACGACGACTCTTGGGAGCTCGTCGCCTCTACGACCGACGCGCGCTGGATCTTCGATCTCGGTCGACGCTTTGCACTTTGGCCGCACGCGCGCCTCAACGTGCAGTCCGCGGTCAACTTCTGGCAGCGCGCGTATGTCTCCGAATCGACGGCAACGGCGACCGGAGCGAGCTTCAATCTCCCCGAGTTTCGTACGGGTGACCGCGAGCTCGGTCCCCTCCGCACCGTCACGGGCGGAGGGGGAGCCCGCTTCTTCCTCGGCCCCAACGCTGAGCCCGACCAGTGGTCGCTGACGTTCGCAGCCGACGTCATGCACTCGTCCTACCTGAACGACCTCTACCTGACGAACACCACCGGCACGATCATGTCGCTGACGTTCGAGGGGGAGCTATGAGCCGCGCTCTGCTCCTTCTCGCTGCGCTCTCTGCCAGCGCGCTCGTCGCGAGCTGCGGGGATCCCGTGCACGATGCCGAGGTGACGGCCCTTGGTCCCGAAGCGTCGGGAGTTTCGCCGGGACCCGATCACCGACCTGGGCAACCGTGCCTCGTGTGCCACGGCGGGCAAGGGCCTGCCAGCGCACAGTTCTCCTTGGCGGGTACCGTGTACCAGGCGCAGGACAACACCGTCGGGATCGGCCAGGTGCAGGTCAAGATCACCGACGTGAACAAGTCGACCGGTACGGCGACGACCAACAGCGTCGGCAACTTCTATATCACCGCCTCCACCTACACTCCGACCTACCCCGCCGACGTGGAGCTCGACTACACGGGCCTCTCGCAGGCGGTCCAGATGCTCACGCACATCGGGCGCGAGGGCTCGTGCGGCTACTGCCACTTCGACCCGGCCGGGCCGACGACGCCTGGTCACGTCTTTCTCGCTCTCGACCCCAGCGACCTGCCACAGAGCGGAGGCACGCCGTGAAACATCTCATCGCCGGCCTCGTCGTCGCCGTTTCCGCCGCGGTGTTTGCTTGCTCGATCCCGCCCAGCGACGCGCGCATCGGGATCGACGTGCCGCCCATCGCGCCAGCGGAGTTCGACCCCGTCGCGGACCTCCTCGATCACAGCTGTGGGACGCTCGATTGCCACGGCAACTTCGAGCGCAACCTCCAGATGTGGGGTTGCTACGGAATGCGTCTCGATGGGACCGCGCTCGGGTGCAGGAGCATGGGCGGTACGAACACGACGCAGGCGGAGTACGACGCGACGTACCGTTCACTCGTCGCGCTCGAACCGGCGGTCATGTCGGACGTCGTCGCCAGTCATGCTGTGAATCCCAACGAATTGACGTTCGTGCGAAAAGCGTTCGGCGAAGAGTCACACAAGGGCGGACAGATCTTCCAGCTCGGGGGCGACGCGGATACGTGCATCGCGTCGTGGCTCGCCTCGAATACGAACACCGCGGCCTGCACGCGCGCACTAGCGAGCGCACCTTGAAGTTGCGCGCCCGAGCCATCGTTTGGATCGCGTTCACGCTGGCGCTCGTCGTCTTCGCGGCGGCGCGCCCGGCGGCTGCGCAGGAGCGACGAATCGAGACTGCGGCCAAGGAAGCGTTGAAGCGCGCGCGCACGGATTTCTCGGCGGCCGATTTCGACGCGGCCCTGGCGCGCCTCCTCAAGGCAGGCAAGGCTTGCGGGACGATTCGCTGCTCGGCGCCGACGCGGGCGGCGCTCCTTCGGGATGAAGGGGTCATGCAGCTCCGTCGCGGCGAGGCCGGCAAAGCCGCGGCGCTCTTCGCCGAGGCGGTTCGCACGGACAAGAAGGTCGACCTCCCCAAGGCATACGACGTTCCGGACGTGCGCGCGGCGTGGGACGCGGCCACCGGCTCGGGCGAAGGAGTGGCGGAGGTGAATGAGCCTCAGCCGACGGGCGACTTCACGCACACGCCCGTGAACGAGCAGGCGGTGAACACGCCCGTCCCTCTCTATGTGGAGTACAGCGGTAGCGAGCACGTCGCTTCGGTGGTCGTGAAGTACAAGGCGCCGGGGGGCTCGGAGTGGAAGAAGGTCACGCTCGGGCAGATGGGCAGCGGGTGGGGTGGCTCCATCCCGTGCGCCGAGGTGAAGCTCGGGAAGCTCCTCTATTACCTCCAGGGATTCGACGCTTCCGGGTCGCCGAACGTGCTCTCGGGCAATCCGAAGAAGCCGTTTCACACGATGATCAAACCCTCGATCACCGGCGCGCCGCCCAGCCTCCCCGGGCAATCGCCTCCGGCCACGTGCACCGGAGCTCAGGACGAGTCGGAAGTCTCTTCGGCCGCCACCTGCATCGATGATTCGCAGTGCAACGGTGGCGCTTGCGAGAACGGTCACTGCACCGAGCCTACGGCTCACGCCGAGACAGAGCGCGGCTTCGCGCGTGTCTGGATCGGCGTCAGCGGGTCGCTCGATATCGTACCGCTCAAGTCGGCCAACGACGTCTGCGCGCTCACGCCGAGCGCCACGCCGTTCAACTCCGCGGGGTACACCTGCACCAACCCGAATGGTTCGGACTTCCCGACGCGCTCGTCGCCCACCGAGAACAATACGCTCACGCCTGGCAACGCGGGCAAGCTCGACGGAGGACCCGCGATCGGTGACGTGCGGCTCCTCGTGAGCTTCGACTACGCGTTCAGCGCGAACCTGCTCGTGGGTGTACGCGCGGGGATGGTCGTCCACACCGGCGCCGGGCCGTCGGCCTTCGTTGGGCATGGGATGAGAGAGCCCGATCACTTCGAGGCGCGCGGGACCTACGTGTTCGGCTCCGACGCTCTCACGCACAGCGGCTTCGCCCCACTCGTGTTCGTCGACTTCGGTGCGGCGCACTTCGACGCCGGGCGCACCGTGGCCGTCCTCCAGTCGAACATCCCGGGGCAACTCCAGAAGAACGCCTGGCTCGTCGGCGGCCCGCTCTTCGGCGGAGGGGGAGTCGGGGTTCGCTATGCGTTCTCGCAGCGCTTCGCCTTCACGAGCTCGCTCAAGGTCGCGCAGACCATCGGCGGCGGCTCGCTCCTCAGCATCGGCCCCGAAGTCGGGCTCGCCTACGGCTTCTGATTCAAACGGACGACCGCGCGCGCCTCGTGCAGGTCGCGCACGACGCGCGTAGCGAAGCGCTCGATGCCGGGCGTCTCGTGCTCCGGTACCGCGATGACCGGCATCCCTGCCGCGTGCCCAGCCGTCGCACCCGCGAGCGAGTCTTCCAGGACGACGCACTTGGGGGGCTCGACACCGAGCCTGCGCGCTGCCTCGAGGAAGATGTCCGGCGCAGGCTTCGGATGGATGACGTCGTCGCCGGTGACGATCGCGTCGAAACACGCCACCAGTGAGAGCCCTTCGAGCACGCCGTGAACGAGGCGTCGCGCCGACGACGACGCGGCTGCTATCGGGACGACTCCGTGCGAGGCGTCCAGCAGCTCACGGCACCCCGGCTTGATGGCGATCTCGTGCGCGCGGGCGAGGAAGCTGTCGATGATCTCCCCTTGATCGCGCGCCTGGTCGACCGCGAAGCCGAATGTGGTGCTCATGACGCGCAGCGTGTTCGCGAGCCCTTTGCCGACGCACGCGTCGGCCAGCTCTTCGGTCCAATCGCCGCCGCGTGAGCGTGCGAAACCGCGTTCGACCTCGAACCAGAGCGGCTCGCTGTCGACCATCAGGCCATCCATGTCGAAGAGCAGCGCGTATGCGTCGATCACGGGCGCGATGTACGGCATTCCCGCGCGGGATGCTATGCTTTCACCTATGAGGCGAAGCTGCGCTCGAACGCTCGCCGTGCGCGCCCGAGGCTTCACGCTGATCGAGATGATGGTCACCGTCTCAATCGTCGGCATCCTGGCCGTGGTGGCGTACGAGGGCTACCACAAGTACGTAACCTCCTCGCACGCCCTCGAGGCGAACGCGATCCTCTCTGGCATCAAGAACCGCCAGGAGAACTACAAGGCGGAAACCGGCGCGTACCTGACCGACCAGCAGAACGTCCTCGTCGCGAACCAGAGCGTCAGCGCGACCAACCTTTTCCCCATGTGCGCGACGAACACGGGCCTGCCCGGGCGCGAAAAGGTCATGTGGCCGAGCGGCGCCGACTGCTCGGCCTCGTGCTGCCCTCCGTGGCTGAAGCTGAAGGTCAACACGACGGCCCCCACGTTCTATGGGTTCAGCTTTGTCGCCGGGAACGGGAACACGGGGCTCCCCGCGATCTCGATGGGCAGCAACGCGAGCCTGTGGCCCGCGAGCGTCGTCGGGCCGTGGTTCGTGGCGACGGGGGTCGCCGACACCGACGGGAACGGCGTCTATACGACCTCGATGATCTCGTCGCTCGATAACGAGATCCACGTCGACCAAGAGAACGAATAAGCTCCGTTCCCATGTTCGCTTGGCGAGGTCACGCGTATGGGCCGCCGGAGTCGCTCGTGTGGGAAGAGGTGGCGGACCCGCCGTTGTCCGACGGGCAAGCGCGCATCGAGGTGAAGGCCTCGGCGGTGAACTACCCCGACGTGCTCTACGTCGCCGGGACGTACCAGGTGAAGCCGACGCCCCCCTTCGTACCCGGCTTCGAGATCGCCGGAATCGTCACGGAGAGCCGCGCGCCCGAGCTCCCGGTCGGCGCGCGCGTCGCGTCGACGCTCGACGGATCGGGGGGGTACGCGACGCGCGCGATCGGCGCGCCGATGAACACGTACGTGATCCCCGACGCAATGACGTACGAGGACGCAGCGGCCATCACGGTCGTGTACCAGACAGGCTGGTTCGCGCTCCACCGGCGCGCGCAGATCAAGGCGGGCGAGACGCTGCTCGTGCACGCCGGCGCCGGTGGGGTGGGGAGCGCGGCGATACAGCTCGGGAAGGCGGCCGGCGCGCGCGTCATCGCCACCGCGGGCGGCCCGGAGAAGTGTGACGTCTGTCGTTCGCTGGGAGCAGACCTCGTCGTCGACTACACGAAGGACGACTTCGTGGCTGCGGTGAAAGGGGCGACGCAGCAGCGCGGAGCCGACGTCATTTTCGACCCGGTGGGCGGCGACGTGTTCGACAAGTCGACCAAGTGCATCGCCTTCGAAGGTCGCCTCCTCGTCATCGGTTTCACCTCGGGTCGGATTCCCGAGGTGCGCGCGAACCACGTCCTCGTGAAGAACTACGCGGTCGTCGGCCTCCATTGGGGCGCGTACAACCTCTTCGACCCTGCCGCGATTCGCGAAGCGCAGCGAGCCATCTACGCGCTCTACCAGGCCAACGGCTTCCGACCGCTCGTCTCCGAACGGCTCCCCTTGAGCGCCGCGCCACGCGCGATGGCAAAGGTCGCGTCGCGCGGAAGCACTGGGAAGATCGTGCTCGTTCCCGAGTAAGCTGCGCGCCATGCAGAACGCTCCGCCAGCGCCCACGGCTCAGCCAGCGAAGAAGAAGAGGGGGTGCTTCGTCGCTCTCGCGCTCTTCGGTGGAGCCATCCTGCTCTTCATTTTGGCCGGCCTCGGCGTAGCGTGGCACTACGGCTTCCTCGGTAAGCTCGGGCGCGGAATGAAGCTCGCGTACGACGGGACGAACGCGCCAGGCGCGAAGGAGCTGCGCGGGCTCGGCTGCGACACCGTCATGATCCTGGACGCGGACGATCTCGGCGAAGTCGTCGGAAAGACCGGGCCGCACAGCGAGAAGCGCATCGTCACGTGTGTCGGTCGCGCGGCCAACGTGCCCACGTGCGACGACGCGGCCGCTGCGTACGTGCGCGCCGTCGGTACGAGCGGCGATCCATTCGTGGTCACGGTTCGCAAGACCGATGGGCGAGCCGACCACTGCACGGAGCGATACGCCGAGGACGGCACGCGCGCGAACTAAGAGCGCGCGCCATGACCGCGTCATCCCTTCGCGCTGCCGGCGTCGGGGCTCGTCAGCGTACCGTCGTACGCCCTCCCTACGGTCGCTCCTACGCTTGCTGTCCCGCTTACGGGCCAGAGCTCGGAGCCTCCTCGCCCCTCCGGGGCAGCGCTCGGTCTGCGCGGTTCTGGCACGCGCTCTTCTGCGAAGGGGGGAGAGCTACGCGATGCGAAAGCGGCCGATGAGCGGCGCGTGATCGCTGAGACCGTGGAAGGGGGATGCGCGATCGCCGAACGGATGCGAATCGTCGAAGTCGACCCACTCGAGGCCTTTGCCGGAGAGGACGTGGTCGATGTGCATCCGGAGCCGCATGAACCCCGCGGTGGGCCAGTCCTTGAGCTCGGTCTCGGACATCCGATGCAGGCGCGCGAAGGGATCGACGTAGCCCAGTTCCGAGACGAGGAGTGAGTACACCGGAGACCCGGGGTGCGCGTTGAAGTCGCCGACGACGACGAAGCGGTCGCTCTTTCGCTCCTTCTCCACGAAGGCCGCCAGGTTCTTGGCCTCCTCGAGCTGGTTCTTACCGAATCCCAGCCGCGCGCTGGACGTCCAGAACTCGCGCGCCATCGACGACGGAAGCGAGAGATGCGTGTTGAAGACGTCGAGCGACTGGGACGTGGCTCCCTTGCGGCGGAACCGCACGTGCGCGCAGATGCGCGTTTGCTTCAAATTGCGCAGCGCATGCGATCGGCGATGGGTGATGTCCGCCGGCGTGGACGCGTTGTGATGGTCGACGGTGAGATCGTGCCGCGCCAGGACCGCCAGCCCCGTCGTGTACACGTTGGCGCGCTTGCTGACGGCATATACGTGAGCGGGGAAGTAGTAGGCGTCATACGCGTCACGGGGCCGCGCAGGACCCATTGCCGCCGCGAGCATCAGCATGAAGCGATCGAGCTGGGTCTCGTCGTCCGCGCCGGCGGGGTGGAGCGCCGTCGAGCGGAACGAACGGGTCTCGACCTCCTGTAGGCAGACCAGGTCGGGGAGCGGGTCGAGCGCGGCGATGGCGCGTGCGATGCGTTCCATCGCGCTCTTCGTGCTGGCGATGCCGCGCGTGGCGTGCCCGAAGTAACGAACGTTGTAAGTGACGAGCCGGAAGGGGTGGGCGCTCACGGGCGTGACTCTGCCTGCATGCGTGCGCGGCATCCATCGATCTGGCGCGCGAGCTCCTCGCGAGGGAGCCGCAGCGCCTCGCAGGCGCGAACGAGCATGGTCTGCTCTCGCGGATCGATCTCGCCATCGGCCAGGGCCGCCGCGACGAGGCCTGCCAGGAACCACTGCGGCTGCGCAATGCCGAGGCTGGAGAGGGGAGGGGCGCCCCTTCCGGCGTACGCGCCGATCGCCTCGCGCGGGATCCCCCATCGACGCCCCACCATCTCGAGGAGTCGGCGCTCCCGCCTCGAGATCTCTCCGTCGACTGCGATCATCGCGGCCATCTGCGCGAAGAGCACGCTGCGCTCGCGCGGGTCGACGATGTTGGGAACCATCCAGTCGGGGAGCGGTTCGTCTGCCTGCCGTTGCATCGCCTGCGCTTCGAGTACACCCGGCGCCTCGACTCCGTCCAGAACCCAGGTGTCGTCTCCGGCTGTGAGGAGCGCCCCACAGTGATCGCACGTCGGCGTATCGCTCTCGCCGATCGGCGCGCCGCACGAGCCGCATAGGAGCGCGGTGAGCCCAGGGCGAGTTGCGACGCCCCCTTTGCGGGTGAGGCGGAGAACGGACGCCGTCGGGGTAGCGCGGTCGGTCCGAGCGAACACGGCGGACCAAAAGACCTTCACGTAGGCGCACTCCACGTCGCCGGCGGCGACGAGCACGAGGTCCGCGCCGCCCACCGCCACGTCGCGCGCCCCGTCGAGGCCCTCCAGATGCGCACGTCCCGCGAGGAAGTCGGGTGCGGCACACTTGCGAAGCGGTGCAAGCGATCGCGCGCGTCCGGCCTCCACCCACTTCCAGAAGAGATACGACGCTCGGTCTTCGAGCGACTCGCGTGTCAGCTCGGGATCTCGCGCGCGCAGCTCGTCGAAGCCGCGCGGAGGCGTGGCGTACGGATGCCACTCGACGACCTGCGTGATCTCGGCGAGCACCCAGTCGTGCTCCCCCGAGCACAAGAGCGCGCCGCAGTAGCGGCACTTGATCATCTCGCCGAGGGTCGGGAGATTGCCGGTCTGCGCGTCGAGAATTGCGGCTCCGCACGACGGGCACGCGCTCCCTAGGGCGCTCGCGTCCCTCGTCGTCTGGGCGCCGTGTCTCCGAACGAGCGACCAGATCTCCGCATACTCGTCGACTGACGCGCCGGCGAGCGCGCGGTCGATCTGGGCCTGCGTGGCATTGGTCGGGACATCCACGTCGCGCGCGCGCGCGGTCATCCGCACGTGGACCACGTCGAGTGGCGCCGCGCTCTCGACCCCAGCGAGCTCGACGCTGACCACCTCGGCGTCCTTCATCACGTTGCGCCGGTTCTCGCCCCGCATGAGCCCGAGCTGGACGTGAAAGCGGCTGAACACGCCGTCGGAGACGAAGGGGCGCGCCGGGCGCATGTCTCCCGCGCACCAAGCGGAGACCAGCACGGAGTTCATGCGGCGCACACGAGCTGCGATCGACTCCAGGGTCAGCGCGGGGTCGCGCGCGCAGAGCGAATCGAGCGTCACATTGCGGACCGCGTCGGCGGTGGCGTTCTGGGCCGAGGAGAGGGCGCCGTAGGCACGAAGGTCCATGGCGCCGTTGCGGCGCGCCGCGAGAAATAGGTAGAGGAGGACGACGAGGAGAATGATGACGAGGTCGAGGAACGGAGCGGGAGCGCCACCGCTGAAGCTACCGCCCCCGTGAAACCCGCTGCTGCCCCCTCCGAACCCGCCGCCACCTCCTCCTCCGTGGAAGCCGCCGCCGCCCCCTCCGTGGTAGCTCCCGCCGCCGCCGGGGCGCGCGAAAGCGTCATGCGCGGCGAAGGCGATCCAGGCGACCGCGAAGACGAGCGAATTCTTCTGCAAAGGCGGTTCCCGCGCTCAGATGCGCGCGCTCCTCTCGGCCTGCTCGCGCGTGATGGCGTCCAGAGGCGCAGCGGGTAGATCGATGAGGAAGCATGCGCCGCCGCCGGGTTCATCATGGAAGGTGAGCGTGCCCCCCTCCTCCTCGACGATGCTCCGCGCCAGCCAGAGCCCAAGGCCCGTGCCGCCCGTCCCCTCGCGGGTCGTGAAGAACGGTTCGAAGATCTGCGGCGCGATGGCCGGAGCGATTCCCGGCCCGTTGTCTGCGACCTCGAGGTGCGCGCGCTCTCCGTCGCGCCTCGTCCGAATCACGATGCGGTTCTCGGCGCGCCCGGGAGGGAGCGCCTGCGCCGCGTTGAGCACGAGGTTGAGCACGACCTGAGAGATCCGCGCGCCGCGAACGCGCGCGACGGCGCCGTCTCCGGCCACCCGTTCGATCTTCCCGCGCCCACGAGTTTCGTGAGCCGCCATGCGCAGCGCGCTCTGGGCGACGGCGCCCAGGTCGACGACGTCGATCGAGCGATCGCGGGCGAGCCCCTTCAGGTCGCGCACGATTTCGCGGATGCGGTCCATGCCCGTCAGTGAATCCTCGATCATCGGAAGCACCTCGGGGGCGCGCGCCGTACCCGCGACGAAGCGGTCGCGCATGACGCCGAGGTTCACCGTGACGAATGCGGCCGGGTTGTTGATCTCGTGCGCCACGCCGGCCGCCAGGCGCCCGATGGCGGCGAGTCGCTCGTTGGAGACGAGCTGGGAGCGAATGGCGCGCTCTTCGCTGAGATCGTGCGCGACGTGGATGACCGCGACGTTGCCGTCGTTCTCGTCGGCCGGGATGATCTCCACACGGAGCGGTTTGCGCGACACCTGCCCGATGACCTCGAGGACCTGCCGCTTGTGCTCCTCGAGCGCCACGCGATGCGGACAAGGATCGTGCGCCGCGCAGAGCTTGAAGATCTCGCGGCACGTGCGACCGACGAGGTCGGTCTCGGTCTCGAGAATCCGTCGCTGAGCGCTGTTGATCCTCACGATGCGCAGGTCGGAGTCGAACAGTACGACGCCGTCCGTGAGCTGCTCGCTCGCGGCCTGCCAGATGATTTCGGCGCGCGCCTCGAGCTGCACGGTTTCGAGCACCAGCCCGCCGAACGTGCCCAGCGTCGTGGCGAACGTCACGGCTCGCGACAAGTCGTCGCCTGGGCGTGGAATCCCCATTAGGAGCCCGTGCGGCCCTTTCCGGCCGAGGAGCGGCGCGACGATTCCGGTGCCGAGGCGCGACACGGTGGCGTGCTCGAGCGTCCCCTCGGCGACCTCTTCGAGTCGTACGACGTACCCGACGTTGGTGTCCCACGACAATCGCGAGAACTTCTCGCGATCGAGGTCGAGCCTCTCGGCTCCGATCTTGAGAATCCCTTCGTCGCTCAGGTCGTGCCACGCGACGGCGCGCAGCGTGCGGCTCCCCTTTCGCTCGGGGAGCCAGACGGTCGTGGAGCGCCCGATGGCGTGAGCAAACGAGCGCGCCAGGACCTGCAGGGCGGGGGCCAGCTCGGTCTCCCCGAGCATGGCGAGCACCGCGTTGAGCACGAGCTGACGATCCGTGAGCGCCGCTTCCGTCGCATCGCGGGCGCGCTGTTCCGCGTGCAGGAGGGCGGTCACGTCGTTGATCACCGATACGATGAACGTCTCGCCGCCCACCGTGATCGGTCCCGGCGTGGGGACGACCCAAAGGACGCTGCCGTCCTTGCGGCGGTGCGCCCTTCGTTCGAACGGCGTGCGGTCCCCTGCGTACGCGAGCTGGAGGTCGCGCGCGAGGTCGCGGGGCTCGATGAGTAGATCGTGGATGCGCATGGTGACGAGCTCTTCGATCGTCCATCCGTACTGCGCGAGGGTCGCGGCGTTCGCGGCGACGAAATACCCGTCGCGATCGAGGGCGATCACGGGGAGGCCCGAGTCCACGAACAATGCGCCAAGCGCACGCGCTACGCGCTCTGCGCGTTCGATCGCAGTCTCCACGCGGCCGATGCTAGCAAAGGTTGCGATTCGCCGTGCCGCCGCGCGGAGGGAGTCGCCGCTGGCTGCCGGCGTGCCTAGAAAGATCCTCGGACACCCATCCACGTCGGTCCCGCGACGAGCGACACGTTCTCCGACTGCGTGGGGAGGCTCATCACGAAGAGGCCGACCGCGGCGGCAACGCCTACCAGCCCGACGGCGAGCCCCACGTCACCGACGGTCTGTTGCGTCTTTTCCTTCGAGAGCTCGCTGCCGCCGTAGTTCGCGGGGCACGGGCCGTGGCACTGCGCCTGGAGGTCGTTGCTCGTCGAGTGTGCCATCGAGCCGAAAACGGCGAAGGTCACGAAGCCAACGCCTCCCGCCACCGCCGCGCCGTAGGCGAACATGCGGAGCTTCGCGCGCGCCGCGGCCTCTTCTTCGGGCGTCTGCACGTGCGGCTTCGGTGCCTCCTGCGCCACCGGCGCGGGCGCTTGGGTGCCCTCCGCGCCGGCGTCGAGCGACAGCGTCTTGCGCTCGCCCGCGGCGATGGTCAGCGATTGATGCGCGTTGGGTTTACCGGGCGTGATGATGACGACGTCGCTCGTTCCCGGCATCACCGCCACGGGCTCGCCCCAGTCGAGGCGACCGAGCCTCTCGCCGGCGATCGTCACGCTCGTCTCGGGAGTCGCGCGATCGACAGCGACCGTCACGAATCCGAGCTGGGGCGTGATTTCGTCACGTTCGTCGCTCGCCGCCTCGGCGGCCTTCGCGTAGCGCGGATCGTCCGAGGCGTGCGCTTTCGCTTCGGCGATGGCCTGTCCGTACTCTGCATGGGCGGCCGCGAGCTTTCCGCGATCGCGGTCGCAGCGCGCGACGAAGAGGAGCGCGTTGGGGCTGGCGACGACGGCGTACGACTTCTCGAAGGCCTCGCGCGCATCGTCGAGCTTCTTCGCTGTGTAGAGGTCGCGGGCGTGGGCGAAGAGCGTCTGGGCTTCGTCCCGCTGGGCGGCGGTTGCGTCCTTGGGCGACACGCCGGCGGCGAAGGACGACGGCGCCGCGAGCGCGAGCGCCAGGGCGAGGGGGATGGCGAGGCGCGTTCGGGGTCGCATCAGATGCCCATGGGATCGTACACGCGCTTCTTGGCGTGCGGTGAGGAGGCTGCAGGTGTCGGGCTCTGGTGGGCCGGAGCAGAGGGCGCGCTGCTTTGCGTCGCGGACGAGGAGCCGGCGGGAGCGGGCACCGGCGGATCGAACGGCCCCGGGGTGCTCGCTGCGGGCGCGGTCGCGGACGAGGGGGGAGCTGGTTCGCGCGCCGGGGACGCCGCGGGGGCGCTCGGGTCCGGAGGGGCGATGGCCTCCGCGGCGCTCATCGCGCTCGATACGAGGGGCGCATCGGTCGATGCCGAGCGCTCCGCGCCGCCGCGTATGATGATCCAGGCCAGCACTCCGAGGCCGACCGCGCACGCAGCGGCGAGCACCCACTTCGCGCGCGCGAGTTTCGCCGCGCTCATCGAGGCTGCTGGCGTCGAGACGAGCGAGATCGAGGCGAGATCGGTCTTCGTGGGCGTCGTTGCGCGAGGCAGGGGAGGGGGCGGGATGTCGACGATGACCGAGGGCTCCGCGCGGAGCTCGGCGGTGTCGGCTCTCTTCTTGGGGGGCGTGTGGGGAACGGGCTTGTGCGGTCGGAACGGCGGCGGCTGCCTCGGTCGCGCAGGCTTGTCCGGCGGCAGCTCCATCTCGATGACTTCGACGATGTCTTCCGACGACGGCGGCCGCGAAGACGGTGGTGGGACGGAGGTGGAGACGACGACGGGGATCGAGGCGGGCTCGTCGTCACCGATCCCGACCTTGGCGCTCCCTTCGGACCCGGCGAGAGCCGACGCGCCTTCGTGCGCGGCGGGCGCCGGCGAAACGACGACAGCGGGGGTCGTCGCCTCAACTGGAGGCTCGCGCGCGATTGGAACCGAGACGGGGGGCGCGTCCTCGGGTGAAGCGGACGTAGCGGAGGTCGGTGCGGTGGCGACCGGCGCCGACGCTGCGGGGCGCAAGACGAGAGCTCGCGCGCGCACGTGCTCGCCCACGGCCGCGTCGACGATGGACGCCACGAGCGACTTCGCCGCGAGCCGCGGGCCGATCGCGCGGCGCACTTCGGTCAGCATCATCGCCGCGTTCGCGAAGCGCATCGACGGGTCGGGCGACGTCGCCTTCTTCGCCGCCTCTGCGAGCGCCGCTGCCCATGGTGCGTCGGCCGGAGCCGTCGCCAGCTCGATCTTGCCGCCGAGGAGGCGCATGACGACTTCGCCGACGTCCTCCCCATCGGGATGCATGCGGCGCCCCATGAGCGCTTCCCAGAGAATGACGCCCGCGCCGAAGACGTCGGCGCGCTGGTCGACGGTCTGGTCGCCGAGAAGGACCTCCGGCGCCAGGTGTCCCACCACGGCGGGCCCGTGCTGACGCGCCAGGGCGCCGGGAGCGCGCAGCGGGTGCGCGAGCACCGAGCGACCGTTCATGTCGACGATGACGTTTCGCGGCGCGACCTCTCCGTGCACCAGCTTCATCGGCTCGCGTCGGGCGTCTCGCAGCTCGTGGAGCGCGGCCAGCCCTTCGAGCACATCGACGAGGATGCGGAGCCGTGCGGCCAGCGGGATGGCGACCCCCTTGCTCGCGGCCGCCGCTTCCACCTCCGACAGCGCCTCCCCCTCGACCCAGTCGGAGACGAGCAGCACCGTGCTCGTCCCCACGACCACGTCCCGGACGCGGATGACGTTCGGATGGTGAAGGTGCTCGAGGCGCTTCGCATCACGCAGAAACTCGGCGGCGGCTTCGGCGTTCACCCCGGGCTCGCGCGCGAACCGCTCCACCACGCACAGGGCTTCGCCCGCGTTGCGCGGCTTGGGAGCGATCGCGGCGTAGGTGGGCAGCGCACGCGCGCCTAGCTCACGCAGCAGCCGGTATCCGCATACGATTTCGCCGGTCACGCTGCGCCGAAGTCTAGCGCGAGACCTCACCGCCATCGAGGACGGTTCGCAGAACGGCCAAAACTGGCCCGCGCTGCCCGCCGCCTACCTGGCAGGGAATAGCGCCCTGGTCCGCCATGCAGGGAGCTCGCGAAGGTCCGCCCAGACCTCCTTCGCGGACGAATAGCGGTACGCCTCCCGTCGGCGGAGGGTCTTGGCGATGAGCGCTCCGAGCGCCGTCCCCAGCGACTCGGCCCGCCGCCGCGGCTCGCCGTCGGCCACCTGCTGGACGAGCTCGTTGTACGGCAGGTTCACGTCGATGGCCGGCTGCCCGGTCAGCATCCAGTAGAGGAGCAGGCCCACCTGGTACACGTCGCTCTGCTTGCTCGTGTAGCCGGTAGCCAGGATCTCGGGCGGCATGATGGCGTGGTGAACGACGTTCGGACGGATGGCGCTGGCGCCGCGCAGCTCGTGGCTGATGCCGAAGTCGCTGATCTTCACCACGGGACGATCGGTGGCGTGTGAAATGAGCACGTTGCCGGGGTGCAGGTCGTCGTGAACGACGTCGTTGTCGTGGAGGAACTGGACTGCCGAGAGGAGCTGCCGCCCGAGCTCGAGCACCAGCCCTTCCTGCATCGGCGCGCCGAGCATCACGTTGAGCGCGTGATCGCAGCGTTCGAGGGCGAGGTAGAAGAGGTTGGCCTGCTCGAACGCGTCGTGGATGTACACGACGTTGGGGTGCCGGAGAGAGAGGAGCCTTTGAATCTCCCTCATCCACTCGGCGTGCACCTCGCCGTACGGGCGATTCGCCGGCCGGATCATCTTCACGGCGTACGTCTGGTCGAACGGCCCGACGCACTGGTACACGGCGCCGAACTCGCCGGCGCCGATGACCGACTGCACCGCGTACGTCCCGCGCGCCGAGACGAGCACCGCGCCAAGTTGCGGGAACTGGACCGGGATCGCAGGGGGCGCCGCCGGGTGCATCACGCGCATGCCGGGCGTGTTGCTGGTGAGCGTCCCGAAGCGCGGCATCGGGGGGGCGACGGGGGTCTGGGGCGGATACGGACCGCCCTGGGGGACGACGCCCGAAGAGGGGAGTGACGGCTGAGACGGCGGCACCGGGTACGAGCCGGGGGCCGAGCCCGGGATCGACGCGGGCGTCGAGCCTGGCACCGAGCCCGGAGCACCGGGAGGAAACGGCGGCCGACCGTTCACGCGGACGACTCTACCAGCAATGCGTGCCCGACGTGGGAACCGGAGAACGCGTAGGATGCCCGCTCCATGACGACGCGACGGACCGCGGAGCACACCCGCCTCGAAGAGGCGCGAGCAGGGACGAAGTGGCGGCGCTGGGGCACGTACCTGGCCGAGCGGCAGTGGGGGACGGTGCGCGAGGACTACTCGCCGGATGGGGAAGCGTGGCGCTACTTCACGTACGAGAACGCTACGGCGCGCGCGTACCGCTGGGGCGAGGACGGGCTGCTGGGGGTCTGCGACAACCGCGGCCTTTTGGCTTTCGCCGTCGCGCTCTGGAACGGCGAGGATCCCATCTTGAAGGAGCGACTCTTCGGGCTCTCGGGCCCGGAGGGGAATCACGGCGAGGACGTGAAGGAGCTCTACTGGTACCTCGACGCGACGCCCACGCACTCGTATGCGCGCGCGCTCTACAAGTATCCGCACGCGCGATTCCCGTACGAAGCGCTACGCACGCGCTCCGCGAGCGCCGGACGCGACGTGCCCGAGCCCGAGGTGCTGGAGACGGGGGTCTTCGACGAGGACAGGTACTTCGACGTCGACGTCGAGTACGCGAAGGGGTCGCACGAGGACGTATGCGTGCGGGTGACGGTGACCAACCGCGGACCGGAGGCGCGCGCGGTCGAGGTGCTCCCGCACATCTGGTTTCGAAATACGTGGAGCTGGGTGGCCGACGAGGACGCGGCACCGAAGCCGTCCTTGCGCGCCGTCCCCCACGGCCATGGTGCGAGTGCGATCGAGCTGGCGCAGGAGCACCTTGGCCTCCGGTGGCTCTACGCGCAGGGCGACCCCGAGCTGCTGTTCACGGACAACGAAACGAACGCCATGGCGCTGTTCGGAGCGCCGAACACCGCGCGCTTCACCAAGGACGCTTTCCATCGGTACGTCGTGAACGGCGAGACGGCGGCGGTGAACCTGGAGCGCACCGGCACCAAGGCGTGCGCGCGCTGGAAGGTGCGACTGGCGCCGGGCGAGAGCCGCGTCTTTCGCCTGCGCCTGACCGACGAGCCGATGGCCGATCCGTTCGCCAACTTCGAGAGCGTGATGCGCGCCAGGATCGCCGAAGCGGACGACTTCTACGACGCGATCATCCCGCAGGAGCTCGGGGCCGATGAGCGCCGCGTCTACCGCCAAGCGATGGCCGGCCTGCTCTGGACCAAGCAGTTCTACGCGTTCGACGTCGACCGATGGCTCCGCGGCGACCCTAGCTACCCGCCGCCGCCCGAGTCGCGCCTCGATGGGCGGAACACCGAGTGGCGCCACCTCTACAACAGCGAAGTCCTCTCGATGCCCGACAAGTGGGAGTACCCATGGTACGCGGCGTGGGACCTCGCCTTCCACTGCATCCCGATGGCGCTCGTCGACGTGGACTACGCCAAGCAGCAGCTGCAGCTCCTCCTGCGCGAGTGGTACATGCACCCGAACGGACAGCTGCCGGCCTACGAGTGGGCGTTCGGCGACGTGAATCCGCCAGTGCACGCCTGGGCCGCGCTGCGCGTCTACCAGATCGAGCGGCGCACGACGGGGCACGCCGACCACGCCTTCCTCGAGTCGGTCTTCCACAAGCTGATGCTCAATTTCACCTGGTGGGTGAACCGGAAGGACGCCGCGGGGAACAACGTCTTCGAGGGGGGCTTCCTCGGGCTCGACAACATCGGCGTCTTCGACCGCTCGAACGCGCTCCCCGCCGGAGGCGTGCTGGAGCAGGCGGACGGGACGAGCTGGATGGGGATGTACTGCCTCAACCTGCTGGCGATCGCCCTCGAGCTGGCGCGCGTGAACGACAGCTACCAGGACGTCGCGAACAAGTTCTTCGAGCACTTCCTCTACATCGCTCACGCGATGAACGACTTCGCCGGCGAAGGGATCACGCTCTGGGACGAGAAGGACGGCTTCTACTACGACGTCCTGCACCTCCCGAGCGGCGAGAGCATGCCGATGCGGCTGCGATCGATGGTCGGCATCATCCCGCTCTTCGCCGTCGCGACCCTCGACGACACGCTGATGGCGCGCTTCCCGGCGTTCGAGAAGCGGGCCCGGTGGTTCCTCGCCAACAGGCCCGAGTACGCCGAGCACCTGGCGGTGGGGCTCGACGAGCGGGGGACTTCACAGCGAAGGCTGCTCTCCTTGGTAGGACGCGACCGCTTGAAGCGGGTGCTCGCGAGGCTGCTCGACGAGAAGGAGTTCCTCTCGCCGTACGGCGTGCGTTCGCTCTCGGCGAAGCACCGCGAGGAGCCGTACGAGGCCGACATCGCCGGCAAACGCCATCGCGTGGAGTACGACCCGGGCGAGTCGTCGAGCGGGCTGTTCGGCGGGAACTCGAACTGGCGCGGACCGGTGTGGTTCCCGGTGAACTACCTGCTCATCGAGTCGCTACAGAAGTTCCACTACTACTACGGCGACGACTTCATCGTGGAGTGCCCCACGGGCTCCGGCGTGAAGATGAACCTGTGGGAGGTGGCGAGCGAGCTCTCGCGGCGCCTCGTGAGCCTCTACCTCGTCGACGGCAAGGGGGTCCGCCCCGCGCACGGATCGGACGCGCGCGTGCAGCACGACCCACACTTCCGTGACTGGATCACCTTCTACGAATACTTTCACGGCGACAGCGGACAGGGGCTCGGGGCCTCGCACCAGACGGGCTGGACGGCGCTCGTGGCCAAGCTCCTCGATCAGAAGCCGCGATGGCGCGGAGCGCACGAGCACGCGCGTCGATCCATCTCGCAGATCCCCTGACTCGCGACTAGCGTTGCCCGCCATGATCCGACGACGAGAGCTTCTCATCGGGGGCGGGGTCGCCGCGCTCGCCGCTGCCTGCGCCGGGACCCGCGACGCGGCTCATGCGAAGGACGAGACGGCGGCGGCGCAAGGGACGTTCGACGACGTGCTCCAGCGCGCCATCCAGGCCGCGAAACGCGCAGGAGCCTCGTACGCGGACGCGCGCATCGTGCGACGTCGATGGGAGAGCTTGCGGACGCGCGAGGACCACGTCGTCGGCGTCGAGTACAACGAGAGCTACGGCATCGGCATCCGCGTGCTCTCGGGGGGGGCGTGGGGCTTCTCGGCGACCGCACGCGTGAAAGGCGGTGCCGCGGAGGAGTGTGCGAAGCGTGCCGTTGCCATGGCCAACGCGAACGCGCGCGCGAGCACGCGCCCCGTCGAGCTCGCGCCCGTGCAGGCCGTCACGGACACCTGGAAGACTGCGCTCGCGCGCGACCCGTTCGACGTGTCGCTCGAGGAGAAGACGTCGTTCCTCCTCGCGCTCTGGAACGAGGCGCGTGCGGTGAAAGGGGCTGCGCACGGGGACGGCTCGCTGACGTCGGGCGACGAGTGGAAGATCTTCGCGTCCACGGACGGCTCGCGCATCGAACAGCGGATCACGCGCATCGACCCGGCATTCACGGTCACCGCGGTCGACGCCACGTCGGGTCAATTCGAGTCGGTGAGGAGCGACGTGGGGGCGATGCAGGCGGGCTGGGAGTACGTGACGCAGTCGCCGCTTCGCGCGGACGCGCGCCGTATCGCCGAGGACGCCGTGCGCAAGCTGAGCGCGCCACCGGTCACGCCCGGGAAACGCGACCTCATCCTCGCGCCCACGAACCTCTGGCTCACGATCCACGAGACGTGCGGTCACGCCACCGAGCTCGATCGCGCGCTCGGCTACGAGGCCGACCTCGCCGGGACGTCGTTCGCGACGCCCGAGAAGCGCGGGGTGCTTCACCTGGGCTCGCCCATCGTGAACGTGTACGCCGACAAGACCACGCCGGGCGCGCTCGCCACGTGCGGCTACGACGACGAGGGGGTCCCCACGCAGCGCTGGGACCTCGTGAAGGACGGCGTCTTCGTCGGGTACCAGACGACGCGCGAGCAGGCCGCGTGGATCGGCGAGAAGGCTTCGCGCGGCACCTCGTACGCGCAGGACTTCGAGTCGTTCCCGTTCCAGCGCATGCCGAACGTGTCGCTCGCCCCCTCCGAGAAGGACGTGACGCTCGACGACATCATCGCCGCCACCGACGACGGCATCTACGCGACGGGCCGCGCCTCGTGGTCGATCGATCACCAGCGGTACAACTTCCAGTTCGGAGCGCAGATGGCCTACGAGGTGAAGAAGGGGAAGATAGCCGGGCCGGTGCGGCGGTTCGCGTACCAATCGAACTCGATCGAGTTCTGGAACGCCTGCGACATGATCGGTGGCCGCTCGGCGTGGCGGCTGAACGGCTCGATGAACGACGGCAAGGGAGAGCCGATGCAGGTCAATGCAATGAGCCACGGCTGCGCGCCGTCGCGCTTCCGGAACATCAACGTGCTCGACGCGAGCAGCGGTCGTCGCAAGGGGGGAGCGTGAGCCCGGACCGGTCGACGGAGGAGAGGCTCCAGGCGACGGCGCAGCGCGCGATCGACGCCGTGAAGCGCGAGAGCCCGCAGAGCGAGGTTCTGGCGGGCTTGTCGGCGTCGCGTTCGTCGAACATACGGTTCGCGCTCGGGATCGTGCAGTCGTGCCGCGACGTGAGCGAGGACTCCGTGCGGGTGCGGGTCGTGCTGGGGCGCCGTCACGCCGAGGTGACGTCGAACCAGACGGATGATGCATCGTTGGCCGCGCTCGCGAAGCGCGCAGTCGAGATGGCGAAGCTCGCGCCGGAGGATCCGGAGTCGATGCCGCTACTGGGACCGCAGACGTACGGCGCCGTGGCCGACGGGTTCGACCCCGCGCTCGCCGAGGTGTCCGACGAATCGCGCGCGTCGATCGCGCGCATAGCGATGGCCACGACGAAGCAAGCGGGCCTCCGTGAGGCGGGGTACTTCCAGAACGACGGCGACACCGCGGTTCTCCTCAACACCGCAGCTCTACGCGCGAGTGCGCGCGGCACGTACGGTCACATGACGCTCACCGCGCGCACGCAGGATGCGACCGGCTCGGGGTGGGGGATGACCGCGTCGCATCGCGGCTCCGAGATCGACGCCGCGAGCGCGGCGCGCGTGGCCTGCGAAAAGGCCGCCCGCTCCGCACACGCGCGCCCGCTTCCACCGGGGAGGTACACCGTCGTCCTCGAGCCGGCGGCTGTCGGCGATCTTCTCTCGTTCCTCGATCTCGACGCGCGGTCGATCGACGAAGGGCGCTCGGCCCTGACGAAGCCCGGCGGCGGAAGCCGCCTCGGCGAGCGCATCGCCAGCGAGATCGTCACGCTGCGGTCGGATCCCGCCGATCCCGAGCTTCCGGTGGCGCCTTTCGATGGCGACGGCCTCGCAGTGAAGCCCATCACCTGGCTCGACCGAGGCACGCTCTCGGCGCTCGCGTACGACCGCTATTGGGCGCAGAAGCAGGGGAAGGAGCCCTCTCCGTCGGGCGGCTGGCACCTGCAAGGGGGGAGCGCCGCGTCGATCGACGAGCTCGTCGCCGGCGTGAAGCGCGGGCTGCTCGTCACCCGCTTCTGGTACACGCGGTGGCTCGATCAGCAGCTGGCGCTCGTCACGGGGCTCACGCGCGACGGCGTGTTCCTCATCGAGGACGGCAAGGTCACGACCCCCGTGAACAACTTCCGCTGGAACGAGTCGCCCATCACCATGCTCGCCAACTGCGACGCCCTGACCAAGCAGACGTGGCGCGTCGAGCGGAACGTGCGCGTCCCCGCGCTGCGCGCCAACGAGTTCAACATGGCGTCGCTCTCGGAGGCCGTATGAGCGCCGCAAACCGCGCCGAAGGGGAGGCCCGCTTCGACGAGTCGTACTACCGGCGGCACTACGAGGACGCCAAAACGCGCGTTCACGACAAGGCGCGCATCGGTCACCTCGCCCGCGGGGTGACGAGCCTCATGGCCTGGCAAGGCGCCGCGCTCACGTCGGTGCTCGACGTGGGGGCGGGCGCGGGGCTCTGGCGCGACTGGTTCGCCAAGAACAAGCCGGCGGTGAAGTACCGATCCATCGAGTACAGCGCGTACGCCTGCGAGCGCTACGGCCACGAGCGGCGCGACATTTCCCAGTGGTGCGGGCGCGAGCGGTACGATCTCATCGTGTGCCAGGGGGTGCTCCAGTACATCGACGACGACGGGGCCGCCGCGGCCATCGTGAACCTGGGCACCATGGCGCGCGGTTTCCTCTACCTCGAGGCCATCACCCGCGCCGACTTCGACGACGTCTGCGACCAGACGCGGACCGACGGCGACGTGCACCTGCGCACGGCCAAGTGGTACCGCGAGCGACTGGGGAGCCACTTCACGAACCTCGGTTGCGGCCTCTACTACACGCGCCGTGGCCCGCTGCAGTTCTACGAGCTCGAGAAGGCATGACGCGGCGATGACGGGCGCACCCGGGGGGGGCAAGGTAGCGAAAGCGAAGGGGGCCATCGTGCGACCGATGGTCGAGTGGTTCGCCGGCGCGTGCGGCGAAGCGGCGCTCCCTGCCGTGGTCGCGGATCTCACGGCCGAGGTGCGCGAAGAGATCGCCGTCGATGCCCCGGCGCTCGGGATCCTCACGGCCGGCTGGTACTCCGAGGCGCTCGCCAGCCAGCTCGCCGACGGGATCCTCCGTCACGCGCTCGGGCATCACGGCGACGCGGTGATCGTCCGGAGCCTCGGCGCGCACATCGTCGATCGCACGCTCGGGAGGTTCTCGCGTACCGCGCTCGAGTGGCTGGCGACGCCGGCGACGTGCGCGGCCGCGTCCCCGATCTTCTGGCGCATGTACCACGACACCGGCACGGTCGAAGCGAAGGTCGAGGGGAGCTCGATGCGCGCGCGCAGCACCGGCTGGGCGCCCCACAGCATGACGTGGTGCCGCGTCGTGGGGTCGTCGTCGGTGCGGGTGCTCGAGCTCGTCGGATGCCGCGACCCGCGCGTCTGGGTCCACAAGTGCAGCGGCGGGCGAGGGGAGTGCTCGCTGGTGTTCCGCTGGGCGTAGTCGTTGGCCGGAACATCGCGGACGATTATCGGAACAGGGAGGACGGGAGTCGGAACATCGTCGACGGCGAACCGAACGTCGTGGACGGGCGCCGGCAGAGCGCCGACGGCAAACGGGACATCGTCGAGGCGAACGGGAATAGCGTCCACGGCGAAGGGAACATCGTGCACGGCGATCCGAACACCGTCCGCGCGGGCGCACGTGCCATCGAGGGCAATCGGAACATCGTCCAAGGGGAACGGAATGCCGTCGACCAGGATCCGAGCATCGTGCTCCGGCCGCCGAGTGCGGTTCAGCCGGCGCGCGCCAGCAGCCACTCCGCCACCGGCTCGAACACCAGCTCCTGCGCTCGCCGCGCCAGGAACAGGTCGGCGTGCGCCATCGGGGTCGTCGCGTCCCCCACTTCGAGCAGCGTGCGGTCGGCGGAGCCAATCGTCTCGTAGATGAGGCGGGAGGTCTGCGGCGGGACGACCCCGTCCTGCCGGCCGCTCACGCAGAGAAACGGCATCGTCATCGCGGCCAGCGCCCGCGACACGTTCACGTCGGCCACCCCCTCACGCGATCGCCGGATGACGAGCTCGCGCTTCACGAGCCATCGCGCGATCTGTCGGTTGATCACCGGGTTCGGATCCTCGACGGTGGCGACCAGGTCGTCCACGGGCGAGGTGTCGGTCGTCTCCACGTTCAGGTAGAGCGACAACAGCTTCGGCGCCACGCGCGTCACCACCGGTAGCGCGGCACGAGCCAATCGCCGCGTCCCGGTCATTCGCAGCTGCGCGATCGCCCAGGGCGCGTGCGCGACCAGCCGGAGCGCGCGGTTCACGTGCCCCCACGTGACGACGCCCCCCATGGCGACGACGCCGGCGACCCGCCCGTCCGGCACGCAGGCCACGTGCGCGAAGGTCAGCGCGGTCCCCAGGCTGCACCCGATCACGTCGACCGTGTCGCTCTTCGCGACCGCGCGCGCGTAGGCGATCGCCGTCCCCACGTCCTCGACCGCCAGCTCCGGTAGCCCGAACTTCGTCCCCCCCCACGTCCGGACGCTCGCCCCCTGCCCGCGCAGGTCCACGCTCCACACCTCGAGCCCGCGTGCCGCGAGGTGGTCCTCGATCGACGCGCCGGTCGGGTGGTAGCCGAAGATGCTCGAGTTCATCTGGTAGCCGGGGATGATGAGCACCGGGCGACCGCGCCTGGCCCCCTGCGGGAGAGTCCGTCGAAGCGCGAGACGCCAGCCGGCGCCGTTGTCCGCGAGATGATGCTCCTTGCCGTCGCTCATTCGAGGACCGCGAACTTCAGGTACCGCCCCTCCGGCCACGCGGGGAGGGTGGGGTGGTCCTCGCCGGGGCCGTCGAGCGACAGGAGCCGGAGGTCGCTCCGCCCGAGCGACTGGTCGTCGAGCGTCGCGGCGAAGTCGCTCGCATCCACGTGGCTGGAGCACGAAGCGGCGCAGAGCACGCCGCCGTCGGCCAGCACGTCGGCGCAGGCCCGGTGGAGCGCGCGGTACGCCTGGATCGCCCGCTGAAGCGCCTTCTCGCTCGGCGCGAAGCTCGGCGGATCGCTCACCACCACGTCCCACGTCCGCTTGGCCCGCTTGGCCTCGGCGAGGAACGCGAATGCATCCGCCGTCACGAACTCGTGCGCCCTCGGGTCCACCCCGGCGCGCTTGAAGCTCGACTGCGCGGTCGCATGCGCGTTCGCCGCGATATCGACGCTCGTGACCCGCTCGGCCCCCCCGAGCGCCGCCCGGAGCGAGAACCCCCCTGCGTACGAGAACAGATTCAGGACGCGCTTCGCCTTCCGCGACGCCACGATCTCCTGCACGCGCCGGCGGTTCTCCCGCTGATCGAGGAACGCCCCTGTCTTCTGCCCGCGCGCCAGATCGACCACGAACGGCACCCCGTGCTCGCGCACGACGATCACGTCGGGCATCGGCTCCCCCTCCACGTGCGTGGCCCGCGCCTCCTTCTTCGCGTCGCCCCCCGCCTCGCGCTTCACGAGCGTGCTCACGCCGGTCCGCTCGAGCTGCTTCCATAAGTGAGGGATGAACGTGTCCGCGTACGCGCGGGCCGCGTCGCCATCGAGCCGGAGCACGGCTACGTGCTCGTACCGGTCGACCACGAACCCGGGCGTTCTGTCCCCCTCACCGTGCAGCAGCCGGTACGCGGTAGTCCCACCGTCGGCCGCAGCCGTACCCCCGAAGAGCTGTTGTCGCACACGCAGGGCACGCGCAATCCGTGCATCCACGAGCGCGCCATTCATCGGCGCCTCCCCGTTGACCCACACCCGCGCGGCAATCGGCGACGCCGGGTCAGCGATCCCCCGTCCGACCACGGCCGAGCCGTCAGCGGCCACGATGCGCACGACCTCTCCGGCCGTGACCTTCTCTAGACCCTTGGTGATGGCTGAGCGCCAAATCCACGGATGTCCACGACGAATCGACTCACTCGCCGCCCGCGCGACGACAATTTCGCGCTCACCGGCCGGTTTCATTGATCCGAATTATCGCACACACGCCACTAGGAAGGGGATAGGGCGAATCGTGGTGGCATTCATGCGCGCCGGGCCTCATTGTCGTCTCTGATCATGTGCCAAGCTGGGCGATCGCGGTTTCATACGTGATCCTTTCGTCGTTCCGCTTTTGACGGCTCTGTAGTGACGTTCCTGACGCTCTCCAGCGTCTACTAGGCGGATTCAAGGTTTTCGTCGTCGCGCACGCGAGTTGCTTGGGTTTCCGGGAATCTGTCCGCCAGCGAGCAGTTCGAATCCATGACGGAACGACGGCGCGCCGGACAATCGTATTGAGGGTCTCCAGGTCTCTGAAGGAGCGGTCACACCGATGAGCAGGAACGGCTACGAGATGGACGACGACGCGCGCGACCCCAGCACCCACGCCGACGCCTCGCGCGAGACCTCGTCGGAGCCTCCGCCGCAGCCTCGCCCCCGCAAGTCACGCGCGCCCAAGGCGTCCACGAAGGCGGCGACCGCGAAAAGCGAGACGAAGGGGCGCCCGCGCAAGAGCGTCGCCCCCCGCTCGCGCCGCGCCGCCACCGACATCAAGACGCCCCAGGGCGTGGTCGTCGATCTCAGCGAGAGGCACCATCCGGATCTCATCAGCATCCCCCCGGCGGACCTCGACGAGCACGACGAGCGCTTCTTCGCCGAAGGGGAAACGGCTGCCCAGCACGCCGCGCGCGCCGCTCGTACGAAGACCGCCCGCGCCCACGCGTCGGACCTCGCCGAGCAGTCGCTCGCCCCCGTGGTTCCGCATGCGCACCGGCAAAAGCTCGCGAACTACGTGAAGGTCGCCATGGGCTTCTCGGTCGTCGTGTGCCTCGCGGCCTTCACGCGCGTCGGTCTTTCGAAGCTGGAGGCGGGGCGCGGGAGCGAGAGGAGCGCCGCGGCTTCGGTCGTCGCCGAGGCCCCTGCCGCGCCGGTCATGAACGCCGCGCCGGTACCCGCTGACGCGCCCGCCGCGACCCCCACCGAGAACGAGACTCCCCTGATGTCGGCCACCGAGGAACGCGAAGCCGCGCGCGACGCGCTCGAGCACGGCAAGGCGAGCGACGCGATCGAATCGGCCACGCGCTCGCTGAAGGTGGACCCGACCGACGCCGAAGCGTGGCTCCTTCTCGGCGCCGCGAACCAGGAAGCCGGTCACCACGCCGAAGCGCACGCAGCCTTCCTCGAGTGCACCAAGCAGGCGAAGACCGGGAACGTCGGCGAGTGCGGTGCTCTCCTCAGCTGGAACGGACCGCGCTGATTCGTCGAGCGTCGCCCCGCATTCGACACCGAAGCGCCTCGGCGCGTTGACACCCCCGGTACCGGCGGGTAGACCTCGCGCGCCTCTCGCGTCGCGTCATGCCGCCCCCCCGGCTCCGTGCTCGCGGTGAGTCAGGAGCCCCTACGTGTTCAAGAAGGTCTGCCTCTTCTCGGGCAACGCGAACCCCCTGCTTGCGCAGGCGATCGGGGCCTACCTCGAGACGCCGCTCGCGAAGATCAAGATCCAGCGCTTCAGCGACGGCGAGAGCTTCTGCGAGATCAACGAGAACGTCCGCGGCGTTGACGCCTTCGTCATTCAGCCGACGTGCTCGCCGGTGAACGACAACGTGATGGAGCTGCTCATCATCTGCGACGCGCTCCGGCGCGCCTCGGCGGGCTCCATCACCGCGGTCATCCCCTACTACGGCTACGCCCGGCAGGACCGGAAGGTCGCTCCGCGCACCCCCATCACGAGCAAGCTCGTCGCCGACCTCATCGTCGCCAGCGGCGTCACCCGTGTGGTCTCGGTCGACCTGCACGCCGGCCAGATCCAGGGCTTCTTCAATATCCCCTTCGATCACCTCTACGCGATGCCCGTCATGCTCGACGACTACCTCCGAAAGAGCTTCGACTCTTCCGCGGTCTTCGTCTCGCCCGACGCCGGCGGCGTGGAGCGCGCCCGCGCGTACTCCAAGCGCCTCAACGCCAGCCTCGCCATCATCGACAAGCGCCGCGAGCGGGCCAACGTCAGCGAAGTGATGCACCTCATCGGCGACGTCCGCGGCAAGGAGTGCATCATCATCGACGACATGATCGACACGGCCGGGACGCTCGCCGGCGCCGCGCAGGCCCTGGTCGACCACGGCGCCAAGCGCATCGTCGCCTGCGCGACTCACGGGGTCCTCTCGGGTCCCGCCGTGCAGCGCATCCTCGAGTCCCCGATCACGGAGCTGGTCGTCGCCGACACCATCCCGCTTTCGCCCGAGGCGAAGGCCACCGGGAAGATCCGCCAGGTCTCGATCGCCCGCCTCCTCGGCGAGGCCATCAAGCGCATTCACAGCTCCGACTCGGTGAGCTCGCTATTCGCCTAGGCCGGAAGCTCTCTCGCCTTCTCCCGCTGTTCGCGTGACCAGCTGATTTCTCCTACCGCGTCCGGTGCACTTCTGCTAAGTGTCCCGCCCCCGCGTTTCCAGCGGGTTTTTCCCTTCGACGGAGACTGAACGATGACCGCCGCCGCCCCCAAGTCCACCTCGACGCTTCCGTCCCTGACCGCCGAGGCGCGCACCGCCCTTGGAAAGGGCGACGTCAAGCGCCTCCGCCTTTCGGGCAAGGTCCCGGCCATCGCGTACGGCAAGACGCTCGCGGCGACGACGCTCTCGGTGAAGCCGAAGGACGTCTTCGGCATTCTCTCGAGCGAGCACGGGAAGAACAGCGTCATCCAGCTCTCGGTCGAAGGGGCGAAGAACCTCCTCGTGATGATCCGCGAGTACACGTACCACCCGGTCACGCGCGCGCTCACCCACGTCGATTTCGTCGAAGTGAAGCTCGATCAGCCGGTCGACGTCGATGTGCCGCTCTTCGGCCTCGGCAAGGCGGTGGGGCTCACCCAGGGCGGCATCGTCCGCGTCGTCTACCGGACTGTCCCCATCCGCTGCCTCCCGGACCGCATTCCGGTGAAGCTCGAGATCGACATCTCGCACCTCAACATGGGCGAGCACGTCTCGACGCAGGACCTGAAGCTCGCCGAAGGCGTCACGGCTCGCCTCCCGGCGGAGCAGACCCTCATCGCGGTCGTCGCGCCCGAGAAGGAGCGCGCCGAGGATACGGACGCGGCTGTGGCAGCGGCTGCTGCGGCGGCGGGTGGTGGTGCGGCCCCGGCGGCAGGGGCTGCGGCTCCTGCAGCGGGTGGCGCGGCGCCTGCGGCCAAGACGGCCGGTGCGGCTGGCGCGAAGGAAGCGGCGCCCGCGAAGGACGCGAAGAAGAAGTAGGCTCGCGCATCGCGCGCCCCTCACCCCCCGCCCCCTCTCCCATGAAGGGCGAGGGGGAGTGACGAGCGGTCCCTCTCGCCCAAACCCTTCGAGGGAGAGGGTCGAGTGCGGATCGCGGGAAACTCGCGAATGCATCTCATCGTCGGGCTCGGCAATCCTGGGCGCGAGTACGAGGGGACCCGCCACAACGCCGGGTTCCTCGTCGTCGACGAGCTGCGTCGACGCGCTGGCCTACCGGACTTCAAAGAGAAGTTCTCCGGCGTATGGACGCGCGGGGACGCCTTTGGTCGCCCCGTGGCCCTCCTGAAGCCGATGACCTTCATGAACCTCTCGGGCGACAGCGTTCAGCTCGCGGCGGCGTTCCTGAAGGTTCCCCCGTCGGACATCATCGTCATCCACGACGAGCTCGATCTCGCCTGGAAGGACGTGCGCGTGAAGGTCGGCGGCGGCCACGCCGGTCACAACGGCCTCCGCAGCATGATTCAGCGTCTGGGGACGCCAGAGTTCATCCGGGTTCGTGTCGGCATCGGCAAGCCCGCCGCGGGCTTTGGCGGCGACACCGCGGACTGGGTCCTCTCGAGCTTCAACGCGATGGAGCGGGCGGAGTGGCCCGACGTCGAGGCGCGGGCGCTCGCCGCGGTCCAGACCGTCCTCGAATCGGGCCCAGCGGCAGCCATGGTTGCCGCCAACACGCGCGAGAAGCCCAAGAAATAGGCCTCGATGCGGGGAGCAGGCCCGCATTCGCGTTGTCAGCAGGGCAAAACGTGATAAGAAGCTCGCCCCTCGCATTCTGCGGGGAAACCTTGCTCACGGGCACTACGTCCCGTGGGCCATGCTCGCGACTCGTCGCGGGCGAGACCGGAAGGAGATCGCATGGCCGTCGCTACGACCACGCAGCAGCTGAAGAACAAAGAGTACGAGACGATCTACGTCCTACGTTCGGACGTCGACGCCGATACCGCCGAGAAGGTCCAAGGCCGTGTGGCCGAGGTCGTCGCGCGCGAGAACGGCAAGCTCGTCAAGGTCGAGGGGTGGGGACGGCGCAAGCTGGCCTATCCGGTCGGCAAGGCCAAGAAGGGCGTCTACGTCTACGTGAAGTACGTGGGACGTGGCGGGCTCGTGCAGGAGCTCGAGCGCAACCTTCGTCTCGCGGACGCCGTCATCAAGTGGCAGACCGTCCTCACGAACGAGGAAGTCCAGCTCGACTCGGTCACGATCGATCCCGAGGAAGTGAAGCTTCAGCGCCTCGAGCTCCCGCCAGAGGCGGAGGAGCAGGAGTCGCGTGAGCGCGCCCTCGGCCTCGTCGATCTCCCGGATGCGCCGCGCCACCGCGAGCGCCCCGAAGAGGACTACGCGGACGAGGAAGCCGAGAGCGTCCCGGTCCCCAAGCCCGAAGCCGGCGGCGAAGAGCCGTCCTGATCGAAGCGCGCTGGTAACCCCCGCCGCTTCTTGAACCAAAGATTTCTTTAGCGAGAGACCGTCATGAACCGAGTGAGCTCCCCGTTCGACGACGATAAGGATTTCGGGCGAACACCCGATCTCAACGCCGACGCTCCTGGCCGCCGCCGTGGCTCCAAGAAGCGCGTCTGCAGGTACTGCGCGGACAAGACCGCCATCATCGATTACAAGGACCCGCAGGCGCTGAAGTACTTCATCAGCGAGCGCGGCAAGGTGGTCCCCCGCCGCATCAGCGGCAACTGCGCGCGCCACCAGCGCAAGGTCACGCTCGCCATCAAGCGCGCGCGGAACATCGCGCTCCTGCCGTTCACCGTGACGGGCTGAAAGGAACACCAAGATGCCTGCCACGATTCAAGTCATTCTCCAGCACGACGTCGACAAGGTCGGTAAATCGGGCGAGCTCGTGAAGGTTCGCCCGGGCTTCGCGCGGAACTTCCTGCTCCCGCGCTCGCTCGCCGTCCCCGCGACCGCCGCTGCGGTCAACCGCATCACGCACGAGAAGGCCGTTGCCCTCGCCAAGGCCGAGAAGTCCAAGGCCGGCGCGCGCGCCATCGCCGCTCAGATCGACGCGCTCACGATCAAGCTCGAACGCAAGGTCGGCGAGGACGACAAGCTTTTCGGTTCGGTCACCGCCAAGGAGATCGAGACGGCCGTGAAGGCCAAGGGAATCGAGTCGTTCGACCGCAAGACGATGCACCTCCCGGAGCCCATCAAGGCCCTCGGGTCGTACGCCATCCCCGTCAAGCTGTTGACGGACGTCACCGCCACACTCAAGGTGGAAGTCGTCAAGAAGTAGTCACTCGTTCCTACGCTTTCGACGCGTGTTCACGCCTCGGGATCGCTTGCGCGACTCCGGGGCGTGACGCATTTGGAGGACTGCACTGTGGAGAAGATGCGCACAAACCGGGCGCAACCCGTGGAGATCCCCGCGTCGTTCGAGGGGCGGGTGCCGCCGCACGACCTCGAGGTCGAGAAGGCGCTCCTCAGCGCCCTGATGATCGATCCGGCGACGCTCGACCGCGTCCTCGAGTTCCTGAAGCCGGAGCACTTCTACTCGGAGGCGCATCGCCGCATCTACGAGGCGTGCGTCGAGCTTCGCCAGAAGGGCCAGGGGGTCGATGCGGTGCAGGTCGCTTCGTGGCTCAAGGACCGCGAGCGGCTCGCGCAGGTTGGAGGGATGCCCTACCTCGGGCAGGTGCTCCTCGCGGCGCCGGCGCTCACGAACGTCGCCGAGTACGGGCGCACGATTCACGAGAAGTGGCGCGTCCGGCAGCTGATTCTCACCTGCCAGCGCGTCGCCGCGCAGGGGTACATCGACTACGGCGAGGCGCAGCAGTTCATCGACGACGCGGAGCAGAAGGTCTACGAGATCGCGCGGGTCGAAGGGCGCAGCAGCGTCGAGAAGCTCAAAGGGGTCATCGTCCGCGCATTCCGCGCGCTCACCGAGGCGGCGAACCGCGGGAACCGCATCACGGGCATCTCGACCGGCTTCGCCCGCTACGACCGCGTCACCTCCGGCCTCCACCCCGGCGACCTCACGATCGTCGCCGCTCGCCCCGGCATGGGGAAGACGAGCTTCGTCCTCAACATGGCGACCAACGTGGCGCTCCCCACGAATGTCGAGATGGCTGACGATCCGAACGACAAGTGGCGGGAGCCGGGGAGGGGAGTCGTCGTCTTCTCGCTCGAAATGCCCCGCGAGCAGCTCGCCAACCGCATGCTCTGCTCCGAGGCCAGGGTCGACGTGAGCGCGATGCGCTCGGGCGCCATCAACACGAACGACTGGAACCGTCTCACGCAGGCGGCGTCGCGTCTCAGCCAGAGCCCCATCTGGATCGACGACACGCCGTCGCTGAGCCTCCTCGAGCTCCGCGCCAAGGTGCGCCGCCTGCAAGCCGAGCACGACAAGTACGACGCCGACGGGCGCCTCCTCACCGGCCTCGGGCTGGTCATCGTGGACTACTTGCAGCTGATGAAGGGGCGCGACGGGCTCAGCTCGCGCGAGCAGGAGATCAGCGAGATCTCGCGTGGTCTGAAGGGGCTCGCCAAGGAGCTGAAGCTCCCTGTCATCGCGCTCAGTCAGCTGAATCGAAGCGTCGAGACGCGCAGCGAGAAGGGGAAACGCCCGCAGCTCTCCGACCTTCGCGAGTCGGGCGCCATCGAGCAGGACGCCGACAACATCTGCTTCATCTACCGCGATTTCTATTACAACAAGGACAACGAGAGCGCGCGCGACACCGCGGAGCTCATCATCGCCAAGCAGCGAAACGGCCCCACGGACACCGTCCACGTGCGGTTCGACGCGCGCTACACCCGGTTCGACGACCTGCCCGAAGGGGAGTATCCGCAGAGCGACGACGGGTGACCGGCGCCGTTTCTCGAGCTCGCTCTTGCCGGTCGCGGCGCAGGCACTATGTCTAATGGTGACCGCGTCGGGCTCCGCACGAGCGCGCCGTCATGATAAACGAGAGCGTTCGCCCGAATGTCGCCCGTCCAGCCTGAGACACTCGCGTCGCTCGTTCGCACGCGCCGCGTGCTCATCACCGTGGGCGCGGGGGGCGTGGGTAAGACGACGACTGCCGCCGCGCTCGGGCTGGCTGCGGCCAAGCGCGGGAGGCGCGTGCTCGTTCTGACGATCGACCCGGCCCGGCGGCTCGCCGAGTCGCTGGGGATCGAGCGCATGTCGACCGAGGCCGCGGACATCGACCCGGCGCGCTTCGAGGCCATCGGCTACCCGCTCGAAGGCTCGCTCACCGCGATGATGCTCGATACGAAGCGGACCTTCGACGACCTGGTCATCCGGCACTCGTCGTCGCCGGAGAAGGCGAAGAAGCTCCTCGAGAACAAGCTGTACCAGTACGTCTCCACGTCCCTCGCCGGCACGCAGGAGTACATGGCGATGGAGAAGCTCGTCGCCGTAAAGAACGATCCGCGCTGGGATCTCGTCATCCTCGACACGCCGCCGACCGCCAACGCGCTCGACTTCCTCGATGCGCCGGAGCGCCTCATGCAGGCGCTCGACTCGGCGACGATGAAGTGGTTCATCGAGGCGTTCCAGACGTCGGGGAAACTCTCGCTCAACCTGCTCGCTCGCTCGGCGGCGATGGTCCTCCGCGGGATCGGGAAGATCACCGGGGGGGGCTTCCTGGAGGCGATGGCGGAGCTGATTACTGAGCTCAACGACCTCTTCGGCGGGTTCAAGCACCGCGCGGCGCAGGTGCAGAGGGCGCTGCGCACTCCCGAGGTGGCGTTCGTGCTCGTGACGTCGCCGTCGCCGATGAGCATCCGCGAGGTGCTCTACTTCGCCGAGAGGCTCGAGGAGCACTCGATGGCGCGCGGCGCGTTCGTCGTGAACCGCTTCCGGACGAGCCCGAAGCTGGCCGGCGTGACGATCCCCGCGAGGGACATCGACGCTGCCATCGCCGCCAGCGGGATCACGCTCGACGACGACGCTGCTGCGCGCCTCTCGAAGGCTCACGCCGACGCCGAATCGCTCGCCTCGCTCGACGCCCGCAACGCCCGCGCGCTCACCTCGACGAACGGGATCCCCATCGTCCGCGTGCGCGAGCTCGCGTCGGACGTGCACGACTTGAAGCTGCTCTCCCAGCTCGCGGAGATGCTGATGTTCGGCGGAATCTGAGCCGGGTCAGTTCTCTTCTTCGTCGCGAGCCACGCCGCCGCGCACCGGCTTCTTCGGCCGCTTCGACTCGTGCGGATCCTCGGGGGCGACGCCCTTGCGCTCGCTCCGCCGCTTCTCCTTGTAGAACATCCGCACCGGCACCCCTTCGAACCCGAAGTGCTTGCGGAGCTGGTTCACGACGAAGCGCCGGTACGAGAAGTGAATCGAGTCGGGCGCGTTCGAGATGGCCACGAACGTCGGCGGCGAAGCTTCGGCCTGCGTGACGTAGTAGAGGCGCGGCGCCTTTCCCCCCTTGGTGGGCGGCGGGTGCGTCTCCAGCACGCTCTCGAAGAAGCGGTTGAGCGCGCCCGTCCCGACGCGCTTGTTGAACGCTTCGCGCACCGAGTCGATCGTGCGAAAAAGCTCGTTCACTCCGCGCCCCGTCTTCGCGCTCAGCATCACGATGGGCGCGTACGGCGCGAACGAGATCTTGTCGCGCGTCGCTTCTTCGAGGCGCTTGATCTCGTCCTTCTTCACGAGGTCCATCTTGTTGAGGACGATGATCATCGCCCGCCCCCGCTCCTCGGCGAGGCCCAGGATCTTCGCGTCTTGCTCGGCGACCCCTTCGCTGGCGTCGCAGATCAGGATGACGATGTGCGACCGCTCCATGCTGCGGATCGCGTGCAGCACGCTGAGCGCTTCGACCGTGTCCTCGGCCTTGGTGACTTTCCCCTTCTTGCGGATGCCGGCCGTGTCGATGAAGACGTAGCGCTTGCCGTCCTTCTCCACGAGCGCGTCGATGGCGTCGCGCGTGGTCCCCGGCTTGTCGTCCACGAGCATCCGGTCCTCGCCGAGGAGGCGGTTCATCAGGCTCGACTTGCCGGCGTTCGGCCTGCCGACGATGGAGATGCGGACGATCTTCTCGTCGTCCTCGGGCTCTTCGGGCTCCGGCGGGAACGACTCGACGATGGCCGCTTCGAGGTCACCGATGCCGCGCCCGTGGAGCGCGCTGATCGGGAAGACCTTCTTCACCCCCAGGCGGTACAGCTCCATCGCGTCGGCATCGACCTTGGGCGAGTCGGCCTTGTTGGCGGCGAAGAAGACCGGCTTGTCCGTCTCGCGCAGGAGCTTCACGGCGGCGCGGTCGGCGCTGGTGAGGTCGGTCGTCGCGTCGGTGATGAAGAGGATCGCGTCGGCCTCGGCGATCGCCGCCTTCACGTGGCGCGCGATCCCGCTCTTCATCGGGTCCTTGCTGTCGGGGTCGAAGCCCCCCGTGTCCACGATCGTGTAGTCGCGGCCGAAGGCGGTCGTGTCGGCGTAGTGCCGGTCGCGCGTGACGCCCGGTTCGTCGTGAACGATGGCGATCTTCTGGCGGGCGAGACGATTGAACAGCGTGGACTTGCCCACGTTCGGGCGCCCCACGACCGCCACGATCGGCATCCCCCCCGCGCCCGGAGGGAGCGTGAAGCCCGAAGTGCCGTGCGCCTTGAAGTGCTTGGTCATGACCGGTCCTCGCCGCTGTCGTCGTCCGTGCCGGCGTCGTCGCCGCCGCTCTTGTCGCTCTTGTCGATTCGGTCGCTCTTGGTGGGGGGCTCGTAGCCCAGGTCCCGGAGCTGCGAATCGCTCTCGTACCAGCCCGGCGTCACGCGCACGAACGTGCGCAAGGTCACCTGCGTCCCCATGAGCGCTTCGACGCGCGCGCGCGCATCGGTGCCGATGGCCTTCAGGAGCGAGCCCTTCGCGCCGATCACGATCGCCTTGTGCGACTCCTTGTCGACGTGGATGGCCAGATCGATCTTCGGGATCTTCCCGCTCTCGTCGAACCGCTCGACGATGACCGCGACACCATGCGGCACCTCTTCGCGCGTCTTCCGGAGGATCTGCTCGCGCACGAACTCGGCGACGAAGAAGCGGATCGGCTTGTCGGTGATCTCGTCGCTGTCGAAGAGCGGCGGGCCCTCGGGGAGGCGCTCCTTCACTTCGCTGATGAGATCGCGGACGCCAACTCCGCGGATGGCGCTCATCGGGACCAGCGCGGCAAACTCGCGGAAGGCCGCATGCCCCTTCAGGATCGGCAGCAGGGCCGACTTCGGCTTCACCTTGTCGATCTTGTTGATGCAGAGGATGACGGGCTTGTCGGCCGGGATGGTCGCGAGGATCCTCGCGTCGGCGTCGCGCATCGTCTCCCTGAGCTCGTTGGAGACCGACGTGAGGAAGACGACGACGTCCGCGTCGCGCGCCCCTTCGCGCGCTTCCTGGTTCATCCGCGCGCCGAGCTTGGTGCGCGCCTGGTGCACGCCCGGCGTATCGACGAACACGAGCTGCGCGTCGCCGTCGGTGAGCACGCCGACGATGCGGTCGCGCGTCGTCTGCGGGTGGCGGCTGGTGATTGCGATGGGCTCGCCGAGCAGCGCGTTCAAGAGCGTGCTCTTGCCTACGTTGGCGCGTCCGATGATGGCGACCCGGCCCGAGCGGCGGATGCCGTGGGACTCGGACGAGGTGGGGGGCTCAGCTCTGCGGGGGGGCATTCGAGGGGTTCACGAAGGGGGGCGACGGGCAGGGGGGCATGCGGCGGGGCGCGTGGTCTAGCACGCGATGCCCCTTCGTGTAGACCGCGCTCCTGCCAAGCCCGAGACGAGCCGTCTTCCACTTAGTTGCCGATGTCACTAGAGTCCGGCGCCCTTAGACGCATTAAGCCCAATGAGCCAGGAGCGCCCGTCGCGCCCCCTCGCCGAACCACCATGGCCAACGAAGACCCCAAGCCGGAAACGCCCATCCTACCGACGTCCACGCTCGCCTCGCCGGTCACCCCGGCGACGCCGGAGGCGAGCAAGCGCGACGGCGCGAACCCCGAGGCCGCGGAGGAAGCCCGCGCGGCCAACGAGGAGGACAGGCCCGCGGCGGAGCTCGTCGAGCCCACGACGACGTGGGGGAAGTGGGGGCCGCTGGCGTTGGCTGCCGCGCTGCCGCTCGCATTCTTCTTCGTGCTCCCGCCACTCACCAAGAGCGGGCTCTGGGACCCGTTCGAGCTCAACGTGGCGGACCTCGCGCGGCGCGTGGCCTTGAATGTCTTCGGCGCCGGGGCGCTCGCGCTCGACGGTGCGGACAACTCGCTCCCCCACCTGAACGATCTCGGACGTCCGGAGCTCCCGTTCGACTCGGTCGCCCTAGGCTTCAAGCTGTTCGGGCTGCACGAGTGGGCCGGGCGCATGCCGCTCGCGCTGTGGGGCGTGGCCGGCGTGCTCGCCACGTATGCCTTCGTCGCGCGACTGATCGACAGGCGCGCCGGTCTGTTCGCGGCGGCCGTGCTCACCACGACCCCGCTCTACTTCGTCCAGGCGCGCACGATCCTGGGCGACGTGGTGACGATGGCGTCGCTGGCGATGGCGTTCGGCGGGCTCGCCGTCGCCGTGTTCGATCGCGATGAGAAGGGGCCGACCTCGATCGACAAGCGCGCGCCCTGGATCCTGATGGGCGTCCTGGGGCTCTTGACCGGGTACATGAGCCGCGGCGGCTTCCTCGGCGTGGCGGGGCCGGCGCTCGGTATCGCCGGCGCCTGGGGCGTGACGAAGGCGGCGTCCTCGGACAGTGAACGCGATGGGCTCGGGGCCGGAGTGGCGGTCGCGGCCGGGCTCGTCGGGGCGTTCGCGCTCTGGCGCGGGCTGGACGTCTTCGCGCAGGACAAGGTCGCCGACCTGAGCCCCTGGCTCGGCGCGATGATCAAGCAGCCGGCGAAGTACCCGACGTACGAGTACTACATCGGGCACATCGCCCACTCGTGCGCGCCGTGGAGCGCGTTCGTGCCGTTCGCGCTGGGTCGCATGTTCATCGCCCCCGTGGGACGTACGGGCGCCATCGCTCGACGCGAGACCGACGCGCGCGTCGCCATCATGGTCGGCGCGGCGCTCATGTTCGTGCTCCACGGGTGGCTAGCGGCGCGCACCGATCTGATCCCGTTCGCAGGGGTCGCGCTCCTCGCGGCCGCGTGCGGCGTCGCCATTCGCGACTTCGAGCGTGGCGCGCACCCGTCGGCCGCGGTCGGCGTCGGGACGCTGGTGTTCCTCGGGCTCCTCCACCATGACTTCCACGAGCTCCCGGACAAGGCGTACCAGGCGTTCGGCGTCGTCGGTCCGGCATTCCCCGAGAGCTTCAAGCCGCACGCGCTCCTGCTGTGGACCGTGGCGCTCATCGGATTTGCCGGCCTCGGGCTCATTCTGTGGACCGAGCGCGACGCGAAGCGAACGCCGTTCGACCCCGCGGAGTACCTCAAGATTCTCCAGGCGCTGCGCGACGCGTGGGACGGCCTGCTCGCGCTCGGCTTTTTCGCGCTCGTCGCCGGCTTCTCGCTGGGGGCGCTGGCGATCTGGATCGGCGTGAAGACGCACGGCGCGTGGCTCCCGACGCTCTCGCTCCAGGTGCGCGACGCGCTCTTGAACGCGTGGTGGGTCACGGCCTTCGTCCCGCTCGGCGCCATCTTCGGCGTCTTCTTCGCCTGCGACGTGATGCTCTGGACGTTCGGTCGCGCCAACCCGTTCACGACGGCGTCGTACACGCGCGGCTTCGAGCCGTTCGAGAACCTGTACGGACAGCTGCGCGGCGAGACGAAGCCCGCGACCGTCGTGAAGGAGACGGAGCTCGGCGAGCTCAAGGCCGCCGAGGTCCTCGAGCCCCGCCCCAACGACGAGCGGCTCGTCGCGCTCTTCATCCTCCTTCCGCTCATGGTCCTCGCGCTGCCGGCCGGGACGATGGCCCTGCTCATCGACCACGGCACCAAGCCCTTCGTCGCCGCGTCGGTCGCGATCCCCTCGGGTGTCGCGCTCTTCCTCGCGCTCGGCGTCATCGGCGACGCGCTCCACGGTCGCCGCGCGGCCTTCTACCCGGTCGTCGGCGTGCTCTCCGGCTTCGTGCTGTGCTTCGCGTACTTCCCGGCGCTGGCCAACCAGCTGTCGCCGAAGGAGGTCTTCGAGAGCTACCAGCGGGTGCACAGGGGGGACGAGCCGCTCGCCCTCTTCGGCGTCGGTGGCCGCACCGCCGCGTACTACGCAGGCGGGCAGCCGGCGCAGCTGCACGACGTCGCCGGCGCCTTCCAGTGGCTCATGGGCGGCGAGCAGGGGAGTCGTCGCTACCTGGCGATGAAGAGCGACGAGCTCTCGAAGCTCAACATGATGTACCGCGAGCACGCCGAGCCGCGCACGAACCTCCCGGTGCTCGACGCGCGCTCCAGCCAGATTCTCCTCGTCGCCTCGAAGCTCGAGCCGGGCGAGAAGGACGAGAGCCCGCTCGACAAGATCATCCTCTCGTCCGAGCCGCACCCGCAGCACAAGCTCGACGTCAACCTCGAGGACAAGCTGCAGGTGCTCGGCTACGACACGACCGACGAGACCGGCCACCTGGTCAACTTCGTCGCCCCCGGCCGCCCGTACCGCATGCGCACGTACTACCGCGTGCTCGACAAGGTCACGACCGAGTGGGAGGCGTTCATCCACATCGACGGCTACCGCCGCCGGCACAACGGCGACCACAAGCCGATGGACGGCAAGTACCCCTTCGCCCTCTGGCTCCCCGGCGACCTCATCGTCGACGACTACGAATTCAAGCTCGAGCCGAACTTCTCCCCCGGCAATTACACCGTTTACTTTGGGCTCTTCGTGGGCGATACGCGCATGAAGGTGAAGACGGGGCCCAGCGACGGCGACAACCGCATCAACGGCGGCTCGCTTCGCGTCCAGTGACGGGGCCCGCGTAGCGCGCGGGGGTACGAGGGGAATGGCAACGATCATGAGCGACGACAATCAGCCCAGCTCCTCGCGGCCGCCCCCCGAGAGCGGCGCCAACCGGCGCGAGCATGATCGCTTCGACGTGCTCTGGACGGTCGACTGCGTGGCGGACGACACGTTCCTCTTCGCGTCGATCTCGAACATCAGCCAGATGGGCATCTTCGTCCGCACCATCGAGCCTTTGGCCCTCGGGACGCCGATGGTGCTGACCTTCGCCCCCCCCGGCTACGAGCCGTTCAAGTTGAAGGGGGAGGTCACCTGGGTGAACCACGTCAAAGAGGGGGGCGACAACCCGAACCCCGGCATGGGCGTGCGGTTCATCGGTCTCACGCTCGATGAGCGCGAGGCGCTCGTGGAAGTGATTCGCACGATCGCGTACGTGCGCGAGCCGAGCTGACGGGCCGGCGCCGCGCGCGCCCCCACCCCGAAGGGCGAGTCGCCAGCGTCGGGCGCGTGGCGGCTTGCGAGCCGCTTTCGGGCGTCCGAGCGGATGGCCTGGCGCGTGGAGTTCGAGTCCGCGTCCGCGGAGTTCGTGGCTTGGCGCTTGGCGCCGAATTCCGGGGTAGGCGCTGCGCCTGATTGGCGGCTCGCTGGCGCGTTATGACGCTCCGCCATGCCATGGAGTCGCCAATGTTGGCGCGTTTTGGCTCGGAAGAGCCCGAAAAGCCGCCAACCGTGGGGCGTCGCGTGCCCGGAAACGAGGGCGAGACGCCAGTCGCCCCGTTCCGCGGCGCTCGCCTCGAGAAGGACCCGCCAAGTGAGACCTCCGCGTCGGGCCTCACGTCGAGAGAAGCACACCGCTCACTCCGTCGAGGTCGGGAAGCGGCGCGCGTAGACGTTGGAACCGTCGTCCCAGCCGATGGCGACCCACGGGCCTGCGCCGCCGATGGCGACCACGGGGTTCTCGCGCGTGGGATCCGCGGCGACGCTCGCTTTGAACTCGGTGGCGTTGCCGTCGATGGGGTCGAACAGGTACCCGCTCGTCCCGCCGAGCACCGCGCCCCGCACGTCTCCCGTCGACGAGTCGAGCCACGCGGCGACGAACGACCCGCCCGCCGCCGCCGAGCCTGCGATCGCGGGAGTAATCTGCGAGCCTGCGGTGACCACGTCGTTGACGGCGGTTCCCTGATCGCCCGCCACCGGCGACAGGTTCACGTCGTACCGCTGCACGAAGATGTCGCCGCTCGTCGAGCCGTGATCGCACCAGACGATCGCGGCGCGCCCGTCGCTCAGCACGGCGACCCCCGGGTGATCCTGCGTTCCGGAGTGCGTCGCGTTGTTCACCGCGATCTCCCCGCCGCTCGGCGTCCCGCTCGCCGAGATGACGCGCATCTTGATCTCGGTCGTATCGTCCCACACGGCGAGCCATCCGGTGGGCGTCGCGGCGACCTGGACGTTCTCGTTGCTCGTGCCGGTGCTGAGCGTGTTGAGCGTGCCTAGCCCCGAGCCGCCGTCCGCCGAGGGGTCGTACGTGAGCCCGACGATCGTGCCGGCGTTCACGTTCTGCCAGGCGACGAAGAGAATGCCGTTGGGGCCGGCCGCGATCGACGGGGAACCCTGCGGGCCCGATGTCGTGCTGCTGATCGTTTGGGTCCCCCCGACGTCTGCGAGGGAACTGTCGAAGGCGTGGATCGAGATGACGGGGCTGCCGGTCACCGACGTGTCCGCGAACGCGTAGTAGTAGACGCCGTTCGCGAGCGCTGCCGTGGGCTGCGATTGATTCGCGTTGGCCGGGGCGGGCGGGAAGCCGTTCGAGTCCGGTGCGAGGATCGCCTGGGCCGCGGCGCTGGGAACCGTGACGGTCGCGAGCGAATCGCTCATCACGCGCAACCCGACATCGAGGTTCGCGGTCCCCACCGTGAAGAACGAATACAGGTCGCCCGGCGTCCCCGACTGCGGAGGCCAGAGGAGGAACGCTGGCCCCGTTGGCGACGTTGCGCCGATGGAGAGCACCTCTTCGAGCGAGTGGCACTGCGAGTCGCACACCTGGTCGCCCGAACCCGCGTCGTCGGTGCCCGGAGGGTCGCACTGCTCGGTGGGCTCGATGATCCCGTTGCCGCAAACGGCCGGCGTGATGAACCGCTGCATCGTGATCGAGACGGCGAGCGTGTCCTGGTTCACCGTCGCGGTCGCGCACCCGTTGGCGATGACGGCGTTGCTGGCGTCGAGCGCCTGCGCGGCGAAGACGTACACATCGCTCGACTGCGTGAGCGTGAGCGAGCCGCAGAACTTCGCGGTGCTGGCGCAGTTCGTCGTCTCGAGCGCCTGCGTGGCCACCTTCGGCGTCGACGAGGTCACCCCCGTGGGGAGCGCGCCGGTCGCGTCGCAGGCGACGCCGTTCTTCTCGTCGTAGACCGTGAGGTTCAGCGCGACCGCGCTATCGAGCACCCCCTGCGGGAAGAGAATCGACGGCGCGAGCGAGACGCTCACCCCGTTGCTGCCGCTCGTCGAGCACGCGAGGGCGAGGCCCGTGAGGACCAGGGGGATGCTCGCGCGGCGGACCAGTCGCATGTGCCGACTTTAGCACTGGTGGTCGCTACCGCGCGGGACGGAGCGGCGCCGGAGGGGAGGTGGTGCGCACGGTGACCCCCGCGAGCGAGAGCGCGTCCTCGAGGGCGGCGCACGCCCGCGCGTTCCCGGCGAGCACGGCGCGCCTGTACCCCGCGCGAACGACCCCGTTGGCGACGCGCGCAGCCCAGGCCGCGAGCGCATCTTCGTCGTCGTCCGGGTGACCGGCGGCGATGGCGATCGAGACCCCGTCGAGCGGCACCGTACACGCGGGAAAGTCCCACTGGGCCGCGGCCTCGATCCGCGCGGCCTCGGCACGAGCCGCCGCGAACCCTTCGGCCACGGCGGCGCGTGCCGAGCGCGCCGTGTCGGCGTCGAACCCGGGGAGCACTTCGCGCGCGCCGTCGATGGTGCTCGCGACGAGCGTGGGCGAGCCGCCGCGCTCGGCGAAGATGCGACCGAGGACCGCGCACGCGTGAAAGAGATCCTTCTGCACGCGCGGGTCGGGGGAGGGGTTGGCGAGCTCGTTCACGCCGTCGACGATGAGCGCGCGTGGCCCCCTGGTCGCCTCGATGACGGCGTGGTCACCCGGCAAGAACGCGACGCGCCGATCACGCGCGCACCAGGCTTCGACGAGCTCGTCGATCGACGGCATGGGTCAGTATGTGTTCGCGCTCGACGCGGGGGGACTCGCCGCCGGGGGCGGTGCGCCCGCCGCGGGAGCTTGCTGCTGTTGCTGCTGCGGGGCCGACTGCCCCGCCGCCGCGCGCGCCTTGGCGCTCGCCTTCGGCCCCATGGAATTGAGCTCGCTCTGCGCTCGATTGAAGTACGCCGGCACGAGAATCAACTGACTCAGCAGCGCTCTCGCCACGTCGTATTGCCCGAGCGCGCGGTAGCACCTCGCCGCGTCGAACTTCGCGTCGTTGGCCACCGCGCTCACGCCGGCCTGCTGCGCCACGCGATCGAACCTCGCCGCCGCCACGCCGCACCCGCTGGCCTCGCGGATGCTCCGCGCCTCCCAGAGGGCCGCATTGAGATCACCGTTCTGCGCACCTTTGTCCCAGAGCTGCGTCGACGTCGCGTAGTCGCCCGTGTTGTAGGCGTTCATCGCGGTGTCGAAGTCGGTCGGAGGCGCCTGTGGCTTCTGCTGTGCGAGCGCCCCGTCTTCCTCCTTCTTCGCCCCTCCGAGCGCGCCGAGGGCCTGCATCGCTGGCGCCGCAGGAGGGGGAGGGGCGTTGGCTGCAGCCGGGGCCGAGCTCGCGTGCCCGAGCCCTCCGTAGTGCGCTTGCGGTGCCGGAGCGCCGCCTCCGCCCCCGGCGCGCGCCCCTCCGCTCGACTCGAGATCGTCGAGGTTCCTGGTCTTGTCTGCGTCCGCTGCCTTCGCGCGTACACCGCGCATGGCGGGCGCCTCCGACGGCACGTCGTTGCTCGCGTACCCGTTCCACGTGGGCGCCGAAGACGCCGCCGCCGTCGCTGCCGGAGCCGCAGCAGCCCCCTTCGCATCCTTCCCAAGGTTCACGGCGTCCACCGCGGGCGCCGCGGCGGGCAAGAGGTTCTCCAGCGGCGTTGAAGCGACGGGCTCCCCCTGCTCGCTCACGATCATCGTGCTCGACGCGGGCTTGGCGACCTTCCCCTTGATGAGCAGCGCGCTCGACCCGATCATCAAGAGGAAGAGCGCCGCCATCGCCGTCTGGGGCCGCATCGCCCACGACCCCGCGAGCGAGATCACGTGCGATACGCGCCGCCCGATCGGCACGACCTTCTGCGCCTCCTTCGCCGCCGCGAGGATCCGATCTTCCAGGTCCGCCGGCGGTTCCACCACCGGCATCACCGCCAGTCGCCGCGTCGCCTTCAGCCCCGAGAACAACGCCGCGCAGCGCGCGCACCCCGCCACGTGCCGCTTGGCGGCCGCGCTCGTCACCTCATCGAGCTCTTCGTAGAGCTCGTCGAGGAGGATGCTTTCGAACTTCTCGCAGTCCATCGGTCTCGTCTCGGTTCCTCAGCTCAACGTAGTCACGCCCGTCCGTTTCTTCTTCGCCCTCGTCTCGTCGGCCTCATCATCGCAGCGCGCGGGAGTACTCCTCGTACTCGCTGAGCGCCTGCTGGAGCCGCTCGAGCGCGTACCGCATGCGGCTCTTCACGGTGTTCTCCGGGACGCCAGTGACCTCGGCAATTTCCTTGAACGGGAGGTTCGCTACCTCGCGCATGAGGAACACCTCGCGCTGCTCTTCGGGCAAGGCCTCGACCGCCTTGGCGATTCGCTCCTTGAGCTCTGCCCCGGTCGCCTCGCGCTCGACGCTCGCACGCACATCTGCCGTTTGCTCACCGAGCGTGGGACCGTCTCCTTCCTCGCCTGGCTTCCCCTGGTCGAGCGATGGATGCTTGCGCAGTGCTCGCTTGCGCAGCTGGTCGATACAGAGATTGCGCGTGATCGTGTAGACCCAGGTGGTGAAGCGGGCCTCGTGCTTGAACTCGGCCGCGCTCTGTACGACGCGGACGAAAGCGTCCTGCACCACGTCCTCGGCCACCTGCGGAGCGCGAAGGTGCCGCAGGGCGAAGTTGTAGAGCGGGCTCTGGTGCCGGCGAACGAGCACGGCGAACGCGGCGCGGTCCCCCCGCTGGAAGCGGATCATCAGCGCTTCGTCGGTGAGATCGCCCCCGCCCGTCACGTGCAACCTCGAGGTGCCCCGGTCGCTGGGGCGAGCTTTGACTTGAACCGTACACGCGCGCCCTCCTTCTCCTTTGAAGTTGGACGTGCACGAACGCGAGAGGATCTCCCCCTACATGCGCAGAGGCGCGGCAAGGGACGCACGGCGTCAACGTTTCCCCCATCCCACATCGGCCGGACGGAGGAGCCTACACGGGTCCGCGGCCAAGGATCGACAGAACGGCGCGTTTCGGCTCGCGATTCGTGCTTTGTGAGCAAACGCGTCGGAGTCGTTGCAAGCGGGACAAGAGGACCACTACACTCTCCTCGCCACGCTTCTCGCCAGTCGCTGGGGAGAGAGAAGATGCGGCACATAAGGTGACGGCGTCTTCTGAGCCCGTCACCGTTGCGCGCCAGGTCACGAACATTCACGGCACGGCGAATATTGAGAGCGGCGAACGGCTTGAAAGGGGAGTTTCGAATGCGACGTCACGCGACCATGGGTCTCGCAGTTGTGCTGTCGGCGCTCGTGTCGGTCTCCGCGCTCGCCGCGGGAGCGAAGAAGAAGCCGGCGGCCGCGACTGCCGCTGCCGACGCAGGCGCTCCTTCAGCGGACGCTCCGGCGACCGCTGCGGCCACTCCCGCCGCCCCCTCCGGCGACGCTGGTGCGACTGCCGCGGGACCTGGTCCCGCCGCCGTGGCAGGTCCGACCGGCGCGACGACCGCCGCCGCGCCGAAGCCCGTGATGGACGGTCCGACCTACGCGGTTCGGCTCCGCGACCTCGAAGCGAGGGTCGACGAGCTGAAGGACCAGATTCGCCGCAGCCACACACGGCTCGCGCTCCTCTCGGACACCATCATGTCTGGCGGCGCCGCCGGGTCGCGTGCGGAGGTCGAGTTCGACAACGAGATGTCGAGCGCCTTCCGCCTGGTCCGCGCGCTCTTCGTCATCGACGGTACGGTTCAGTACAATCGGCAGGACGAGACCGGCGCTCTCGCGGACCAGAAGACGATCCCGATCTTCAGCGGCTCGGTGCCGCCGGGCGACCACACCGTCCAGGTGCTCCTGTCCTTCCAGGGCAACGGTTACGGCGTCTTCACGTACTTGAAGGGGTACCACTTCGAAGTGAAGTCCAGCCACGCGTTCACGAGCGTCGAAGGGCGCGCGCTCACGCTCACGGCAACCGCTCTCGAGAAGGGTGGCGTCACGACGCCCCTCGAGCAGCGCCCGTCGGTCGAATGGCACGAGAAGGTGGGGCCTCTCGGTTCTAGTGGCGTGGCGCCTGCCGGAACGGGATCCCCGGGCGCGACGCCTGCGCCCGCAGAGGCACCGAAAGCGAGCGTGAGCGGCAGCATCTCTGTCGGGGGCAACAAATGAGAAAGCGCAGCTCGTGGTCGCCGCTCGTCGGCGCCGCGGCGGGTGCGCTGACGGTCGTAGCGAGCAACTCGGCGTTCGCCGACTCGGACGAGCACGCCCGTACGGCGGGCTCGGACTTGGTCAACGTCGATCGTGAGATCGGAACGGTGCAAGCTGCAGTCGACAAGGCGAAAAACGACCAGATCTCGGTCGAAGAGCGCCTCGCCAACGGCGAGTTGCTCTATCGAACCAAGGACTACTCGCGCGCGTCGCTCGTCTTCAGCGAGATCTTGGAGAGGTACCCGAACACTCCAAGCTATCCGGATGCCCTCTGGCTCCGTGGCGAGACGTATTACGCCTCCCATGAGTATCTCGCAGCGCGGCGTGATTACCGCGCAATCGTTGACAAGCCCAGCGATAGCCGCTTTCAGGTCTACTTCGGGCGCGCGCTCGCGCGGCTCGTCGACGTCAGCCTCCGCATCGGCGACATCCAGGGTCTCGACGACGTCTTCCAGCGCCTCGGGCAAGTGCCCCCGGCGCAGGTCGACGCCGGCCTGAACTACGCGAAGGGGAAGGCCTATTACGCCCGGAACGACCTCGGTACGGCGCAGGTAGCGTTCCAGGCCGTCTCTGCTGGGACCGAATACGCCCACCAGGCCCGCTACTTCCTCGGCCTCATTGCGATGAAGCAGATCCGTCCTCTCGCCGCCGCCGCGCCCTCGCAGACGAACCCGCAGACGCAAGCGTCGGTCGCGCCCCCCGACTACAAGCCGGCGATCGACGTTTTCAAGCAGGCCACCGAGCTTGCACCCGACACGGACGATCATCGTCACGTCATCGACTTGTCCTGGATGGCGATCGGGCGGCTTTTCTACGAGATGGAGCAGTACGACCAGGCGGCCGACGCCTACGGCCACGTCCAGCGCGAGTCCCCCGAGTTCGACACCATGCTGTACGAGCTCGCATGGGTCTATGTGCGCGTCGGCGACGTGCAGCGCGCCGAGCGCGCGCTCGAAGTGCTCCAGGTGGCCGACCCGAGCTCGCCGTACGTGGGCGACGGCACCCTCCTGCGGGCCGACCTGTTGCTCCGCGCAGGGTCGTTCGACAAGGCTCTCGCGCTCTACGAGGGCGTGCGCACGCAGTACGATCCGATGCGCGCCAAGGTCGAGGCATTTCTCGATTCGACGACCGACGTAGGCGCCTACTACGAGAAACTCTCGCAGCAGCAGCTCGACGCCCTCGATCAGAACGACGCGCTCCCCAAGCTTGCCATCCGGTGGGCGCGTGAAGCGGAGGACGGGCCCGCGGCGTTCGCCGTGATCGACGACGTGAATCAGTGCCGCACGCTGATCAAGCAGTCGAATGAGCTCATCGAGAAGCTCACTGTCCTCACCGACGCATCGAACCGCGTGCGTGCGTTTCCCGAGCTCGAAGCGGGGGAAGAAGCTGCGCTCGGCTTGCTCAATCGCGTTTCGCGCGCGCGTGTGCAAATCGCGCAGGGCCTCGACGACGACGAGAAAGAACCCGTTGGGGCTCAGCTCGGGCAAACGCGCGCGCAGCGCCGCGCCCTGATGGCGGCGATGGGCGACCTGCCGACCACCAGCGGCGAGTTCGAAGCGCGCGATTCGGCAGGGCGGCAGCAGTGGAACTCGGTGTCGCAATCGCTCTCCCAGCGAAATCTGGAGGTCGATCAGCTGCAAGCCGTCGTCAACGGACTTCGACGCATGCTGCACGACGACCCCCAGAAAGGAGTCGCGCGCGATCCGAACTCCGTCGCGCGGTTCGAAGCCGAGCTCGACTCCAACGAGCACGATCTCAAGCTTTATCGCCAGGAGGCGGACGAGCTTCGCAAGCAGGTGAATTTCGGTCGAGCGCAGGTGGGCCTCGGCGACTCCCGCTTCCAAGCGGACGCGGCGAGTCGCGCGTCGTTTGCGAAGCTTCTCGACGACGAGGTGCAGCTCGCCGTGGGAGGGCAGGGGGGGCCGAAGGCGCAGCTCTATGGGCAGCGCGTTCAGCCACTCCTGATGCAAGCGCGACAGGAGGAGGACCGACTCACCGTCGCGTTCACGGCGCTCGAGGCGCAGGTCACAGCTCGTACGACGGATCTCCGCACGAAGATCGACACCGAGCGCGCGAACCTCGTGAGCTACGCCGCGCAGCTCGAGACCCTCGACAACGGTACGCAAGGGGCGCACGACCTCGTTGGTCACGTCGCTCAGCGCAACTTCGGCATGGTTCGCGACAAGCTTCGCGGCATCGTGCTCCGCGCCGACGTCGGCATCACGGAGCAAGCGTGGGAGGTCCGCGAAGAGGAGCTCTCGCGTGTGCACAACTTGCAGACCGAGCGTGCACGCGAGGAGCAGCTGCTCGACGAGGAGCTGCGCGAAGTGCTCGACGATTCGAACAACGGCACGAGCAGCGGGGCGAAGTGATGAAGACTAGGGGTTTGAGCTGGCTGTTCGCGGCGGGAACGGTGCTCATCACCGCGTCGCTCCCGATGAGCGTGCAAGCGCAGACTGCGCCGGCGGGTCAGAAGAAGGCTGCTGCAGCTGGGAAGACCCCAGCGGTCACGGCGCCGGCCCCGGCCGCCGTGCCGGCTGCAGCGCCAGCCGCCGCAGATGCCACGCCGGCCGCGTCGGCGACCTCGACGCCGTCGGCGGATTCGTCGGCTCCAGCCCCGGCGCCCTCGGCGTCGGCATCGGCAGCCCCAGTACCGGCCCCCACCGTTCACCCCCCGTCGCCACCGCCTCCGCCGCCGTCGGCCGCGCAACTCGCGGCCTACCAGGCTCTGAAGTCGGAGACCGATGCGTTCGAGAGCGGTGCGAAGGACTACCGCGACGCCGTCACCACGATCATTCGCATCCACTACGAGGCGAAGAAGAAGGAGATTCTCTCCGGCCTCGACAGCGAGATCGGGGTCGAAAAAGGGGAGGCGAAGAAGGCTCGCGACAACGCGATCAAGCGCCTCGAAGAGTTCATCGCGACTTATAGCGGTGCGCGCGCCAAGGAGCCCGAGTCACCCGAAGCGATGTTCCGGCTCGCCGCCCTCTACGAGGACCGGGCACGTGCCGAGGACGCGACGGACGACCTCTCCATCGGCCTGAAGCCGGCAATCGCGCTCTACAAGCGGATCATCAACGAGTACCCGAACTACAAGCTGCTCGCTTCGATCTTCTACTTCCTCGCGCACGCGTACGATGATGCGGGACGTCAGGACGAGTCGCAGCAGGTGTACCGCTCGCTCGTTTGCCACAACCACTTCAAGTACCCCACGCCGCCGAGCCCGAAGGACCCGACTCGGGACACGATCCTGCCCATGCCGCAGGATCATGACGAGGACTACTGGAGCACCTGGCGGAACCTGCACCGCGATCCCTCGTCCTTGAAAAAGGGGGGCGCGGACATGTCGTTCGTGGACCCGTACCCAGCGGACTGCGTCGCCATGCCTCAGCCCGATGCGAAGCCGGGTGAGCCGTCGAAGGTCGGCGAAAGCTGGTGGAACATTGGCAACTGGGAGTTCGACCAGCTCGACCTAGGCGGCGGCGTCGTCAAGGACGAGCCCGGAGCGGTCTACGACTACGACCGCGCGGCGAGCGCCTATCTGCACGCGATGCAGTTCCACATCTATCCAATCTACGGCGTGGCTCTCTACAAGTACGCTTGGACGCTCTACAAGCAACAGCGTTTCGCGGAGGCGACCAAGCAGTTCGTTCAGTTGCTCCTGTACACGGACGAGCTGGTGAAGGAGCGGGGCGACGCCGGCGCTGACTTCCAAAGCGAGGCGTACCAGTACATCGCGGGCTCGCTCGCGATCGTCGACTTTGCCGGCCCGGGACCAAACGAGCCGTACATGCAGCGGGCCGACATCTTCGACGTGGAGCCCGATCCGACGAAGGCCGAGGTGAAACTTCGCGTCGCCATCGATCGCGTGCGCGATCCCGCGATCATCCCTCAAGACAAGAAGTGGACGATCAACATCTATCGCGCGCTCGCTGACGAGTTCCGGTCGCTCGGGCAGTACAACAACGCGATCGAAATCTACACGGACATGCTGAAGAAGTGGCCGATGGATCCCACGGCCCCCGATACGCAGCAGGCCACGGCCGACACGTACGATCAGATGAATGTCGCGACGCGCGTGAACACGCCGGAGCACGACGCGAACGCGGCGAAGGCGCTCGAGGCGCGAACTGCGCTCATCAACTACATCGGCAATACCCCGTGGGTTGACGCCAACAAGGACAACCCCGAAGCCATCGAGCGCGCGGAGACGCTCGTTCGCGGCGGGTTGAAGTCAGCAGCGGCCACGCACACCAACAACGCGATTGCAGCGCTTACCGAGGCTCAGCAATCTGGCGATCCCGCTCACATCGCCGAGGAGCTCACGCGCGCGCTCTCGGAATACAAGCTGGCAGGCCTGGGCTGGGGGGGGTACCTCCACCAAGACGAGAATGCTCCGGACGCCTACGAGAGCCGGTACTGGCTCGCGGACGCGCGACGCCAGCAGGTCAAGATCGAGGTCGTTCTCTCGAAGCTGAAGAAGGGTCCACCGCCGACGTCTCAGGAGATCGCTGCGGCGCGGCAGGCCGCAATCGACGTTCGCGATTCAAACGAGGACGACAAATTCCTCATGAACGCAGCGCTTTTCGTCGTCGATCTCAGCGACGTGGATCGCGATCTCGCCTTCCAGCAGTTCCAGGACACGAACGGTGCGGCAGGGGTCGAGGACCGGCAGACTCCGCACTATCTCGGAGAGAACAACACCGGCAAGCCCTCCGTCGATCCGCTCCCGCCGCAGATTCAGTCGAGCATGCAGTCACGCGCCGACTTCATCGTGCGCGTTCCTGCCGCCTTGGACGTGACGCACAACACGATCGAGTACCAAACGTACGAGGCTGGTCAGTACTACCTATACGGCCACTTCGATGAGGCGCGTGCCGGGTACGAGCCGATCTACAACGATCACTGCGGGAAGGATCACTACGGCTACGACGCGTGGGAGCGGCTCATCACGATGAGCAACCACCTTGGTGATGCCGACCGCTCGCGCGATTTGGCGCAGAAGGAGAAGGATCACCCCTGCGCGATGACGGCGGAGCAGAACGCGAAGGCCGAGCTCATCGTCAATCCGACGCTCCAGGAAGCGGCCTACGCGAAGGCTCGCGTCAAGTTCAAGGCGGCTCAGGATGCTCAGCCGGGACCCGAGCGGGACAAGCTCTGGCGCGATGCGGCAGGCCTTTACGAAGCTGCACTCCAAGCGGCGCCTGGGCGCGAGGAAGCTCCTGAAGGGGCGATGAACGCGGCCTACGCCTACAAGCAGGTCGGCGACTTCGGACGTGCGATCGAGATGTACACGACGTTCATCGGCTCCTACGGGAGCGAGGACACTCTCAACGGGCTCCAGAAGGGCGATTCCAAGAAGAAGCCGCCCGTCGTTGCGGACGAGAAGAAGTACGAGACTCGCGTTGCGGATCTAGGAAACGCGTTCGATGCGCTATCGACGACGTACTACTCGTTCTTCAACTACCAACGGGCCGCCGAGACCAAGGAGAAGGTCAGCTCGAACACGCGCTTCGACGACAAGAAGCGAAAGGACGCGGCCGCGGACGCGATGGAGCTGTACCAAGCGCTGGGCCAGCGCGACAAGATGCTCGCGCAGTACAAGCTCCTCTCGTCACTGCACCCGGCGCCGGAAGAACAGGCGAAGGCCGATTACCAGGTGGCGGACTACGATTACCGTCAGTGGTCTCCGCAGGGCGGAGACTCTGGTTCGAATCGGCAGTCGCGAATTGCAGCGGAGCAGGCGCTGATGGGCTTCTACTCGAAGGAGCACGCTCGCGCCGCAGCGGCGAAGTACTCGCTCGAGGCCGCCTATCAGATCGCGAAGATGAAGAAGACGTACAGCGATGGTGGCTATCACCAGTGGTACAAAACGACGATTGGTGAGTGGGAGTTCATCGATCGCAACGTCCCGGCGACGGGCAAGGACGGAAAGAAGGACTCTCAGATTTCCCCGTATGCGGACTACGCCGCCGAGGCGGAATTCACGCTCCTCGACGAAGAGATCCACGAGAAGTTCGACTACGAGACGAACCACCACCACTTCGCCGGGTCGGTCGAGGACATCCTCGGTAAGTACGACAAAGCCGGGAAGAACATTGCCAAGGGCAAGTACCAGGTCGACGCCGAAGAAGCGGACAAGTACGACAAGGCGCTCGAGCACATCGCGCGCACATACCCGTCGCTGGAGTGGGTGCAAGCGGCGATCGCGCGAAAGGGGTCTCTCTACGACGCGCTTCGCACGGGTCTCTACAACACGGTTGCCCCCGCACTGAAGTACTTCACGCCGCAGCAGGAGCGTCTCCTGAAGACGCTCGAGAACAGCGGAAGAGACGACCTCGCCCAGCAGGCGGATGACCTCCGCTCCACCGTCAAGGAAGGGTGGCGGTCGAAGAAGGAGTCGGAGCTCGCCGCCATGGATCAGATCATGGTGCGAAACTACGTGACCGCTGTCGTTCTCGCCCGGAAGTACAACGTACGGAATGCCTGGGTCGCTCGCGCCATCAACAGGC
>Ga0302279_10000412_pt1 | contig 62071 bp, 60 predicted proteins | sample III_Bog_N3_3_FD_194541 | JGI IMG/M metagenome (GOLD analysis project Ga0302279, IMG submission 194541) | Peat permafrost microbial communities from Stordalen Mire near Abisko, Sweden - III_Bog_N3_3 | ecosystem: Environmental > Terrestrial > Soil > Wetlands > Peat | place: Sweden: Abisko... | reverse complement strand
CACCGGGCCGGGACGGTGATCACCACAACGTCGCTGGAGGCGAGGAACCTTTCGACGTAGAGGCCCCACCCGACCGGGGCGCTAGTTGCCGCCGAAAATCTCTCAACGCCAAGGAGACCCCCATGCTCAAGAAATATTCCGTCGAATACAGCGTCCGGCTTCACAGGCATTCGCTGCCCGAGCACCATTTCTACATCACCGACGATCCCGTTGCGTGCGAGGAGTTCGTGCAGGACCTCCTGGAGAACGGCATGGGGATCCACGCGATTAAGCACGAGGGTGCGGACCTTCCGAGACCAGATTTTGACCGTGTGGTGAAGCTGGCCGCCTCGGCCCTCGCCTCCAAGCGCATCTGCGCTTCTCTCAGCATCAAGCCCGAGGAGGAGCACTACCGCTTCGGATTCGCCGCCTAGCGCGGCAGGACAAGACCGACCCCCCATCCCCATGATCCTTACAGAAGAAACGGCATCGTCCCCGGCAGCCCCGATGCTCGACCTGGATCTCATCCGCAGGTACTCCGTCGCCGCCCCGCGCTACACCTCCTACCCTCCCGCCACGAAATTCACTATTCCCGGGGAGGCGCGCGAGCTCCAGGACGCGATCGCCGACGACAACCGTCCGGGCGCCGGCCCGCTTTCGCTCTATTTCCACCTGCCCTTCTGCGAAACCCAGTGCTGGTACTGCGGCTGCAGCACGGTCGTCACGCGCAACCGCGATGCGGCGTCGACCTACGTCGACTGCCTCGAGCGCGAGGTGCAGCTGGTGGCCGCAAAGATCGACCGCAAGAGGCCCGTGACGCAGATCCACTTCGGTGGCGGAACGCCGACCTTCCTGCCCCCGGAGGAGCTCGCGCGCCTCGGCATGCTCATCCACGGCAATTTCCTCCCGTCCGGCGACTGCGAGTTCGGCGTGGAAATCGACCCCCGCCGCCTTACGGCCGAGCACGTGGAGGCCCTGCGCGTCATCGGCGCGAACCGCGCCTCCCTTGGCGTCCAGGACACGAACCCCCAGGTGCAGCTGGCCATCCACCGCTGGCAGCCTCCCGAGCTCAATGCCCGGGCTGTCTCGTGGCTGCGGGACGCGGGATTTAAGTCGATCAACGTGGACCTGATCTACGGCCTGCCCCTGCAGACCGCCGACTCCTTCGCGCAGACGATCGACGACGTGCTTCAGCTCTCGCCCGACCGGCTCTCTGTTTTCAGCTACGCGCACGTGCCGTGGCTGAAGCCCGCGCAGCGGATCTTCGAGGCACGCAAGCAGCTCCCCAACCCCGAGGAGAAGCTTTCGATGTGGGCCGTCGCTCACTCGAAGCTCACAGCGGCCGGATACGTCGACATTGGGCTCGACCATTTCGCGCGGCCCAATGACGAGCTCGCGATCGCGCAGAAGAACGGCACGCTGCACCGCAATTTCCAGGGTTACAGCACCTCGGCCGGCTCGTCGCTCTACGGCTTCGGCGTCTCCTCGATCTCCTCGACCTTCGACAGCTACCGGCAGAACTTCAAGGGCATTGACGAGTGGCGCCAGGCGATCGCCGCGGGCCAGCTTCCTATCGAGCGCGGGCTCATCCTGACGGATGAGGACCATCGCCGCCGCATCCTGATCATGCGGATCATGTGCGACCGCCGCCTCGATTTCAGGGCGTTGTCGAGTATTCTCGGCGTGGACGTCGCCTCGCACTATGCGCCCGAGATCGCGGAACTCGCCGATCTCGAGGCGGACGGGCTCGTGAAGCGGACAGCCCAGGGGATCGAGGTCACGCCCCGCGGCGTTCCGCTACTCAGGGTCGTGGCGATGCGCTTTGACGCCACGTTCACGCCGGGGGCCAACCGGCACTCACAGACGATCTGACCCGCCTCTAGGGGCGATGTGGGTGGGGCACCTCGGGGCCCTCGTGCCAACCGGGAAGCTTGAGGGTGTCCCCCAGGGCGCATTTCTCCCGGTGGAAGCAGTCCCCGCATATCCGCTGGATCTCCCGTTGCGACACCACGTCGAAAGCCAGCATAAGCTCGGCCCATTGCTCCGACCTCTCCTCGCGGGGCAGGTCGGACTGTGTCGCATCCGCCTTGTGCACCACCACCTGGAGCGCCCGCTTGCCAGCGGCAAGGAACGCAAGGGTCGAGTCGAGCCTGCAGGCACCCATGCTCCACGGCGGGAGCTCAACGGGCGGCGTCCTGCGGGCCAGATTCGCAACGTTTGAGGCGCGCAGCACGGCCCAGAGGGCCTCAAGGACGGTGTCCATCGCCAACCCGAGTTTCTCGGGCCCCTCCACGCGCCCCCAGGCGGGCTTCTGGGCAAGGTAGCCCTCCCACCGCGACTTAATGGCAGCGTGCGAGGACTTGTAGATGGCTAGGTAGGTCCAGTTCACGCAGTGCGGACCCTATTCCCTCACCGCCGGGCGAGCTACTCACCGCTTGCCCAACGTTGCGCAGTTATTGGTCTCGGCGCGGCACAAGTGTGCAGCTTTTTGATCCCCTTCAGCGGCGAAGGACGTCCTGCGCGGGAGCCGGAAGCTCGTTTGCGTGGAGCAGAAACAGGCTCACCTGCCACATCTCTGTGTCGGAGAGCGACGAGGCATAGCCGGGCATCCCCGTCAGGCGGATCCCATTCCTGACTTTCCAATATGTTTCACCGACAGGGTCATCCGTCACCCCCGTCTTGGGCGGGAGGAGCTGCGGCGGCATGGGGAACATCCCCTTGGTGGTCGCCGAGGGCGGCCGCCCCAATTCTCCGTGGCAGACCGCGCACTGCTCGCGGTAGACGTGCGCCCCCGCCACTAGATTCGGCGTGTCCCTCGGCACGGGCGAGGATTTGTCCGCCTCGTTCCCAATCGCATGGTGAAGCGCCATATGGGAGATCAGGCGCTCAAAGGGAAGCGGGCCACCCTCCGTCTTAACCGGCATCCCGCCCCGGGTCAGAAAAAGGAAGCCACCCACGAGCGTGAATGCGATTCCCAGGAGAAAGCTGATGAACGAGGATTTCACGGTCTCCATTCCGTCGTAAACGCTGGTCGTCGCGAGGGCGATAGGATTCATTCGGGGAACATGCCTCACCGCTACACTGTCGACAGGCTGTCGCCCCTTTCCGAACACGCGCTCCGCCACCAGAATTCATGGGTTCAAAGCTGATCATCGCCGGGGGTGGGATCGGCGGCATGGCGGCGGCCCTGGCCCTCGACCGCGCGGGCATCGACGTGAGCGTCTTTGAGCGCACGGCCTCCTTCGCGGAGACGGGCGCCGGAATGAGCCTCTGGCCGAATGCGACCCGGGTCCTCAAGAGCTGGGGCATCCTAGAGCCCCTCATGGCGACGGGAGAGCCCTTCACGCAGTTCGACCTCCTTCGGCCAGACGGGGGCGCCATTTCCCGCATCGCGATGGACACGGTGAATTCACCCTGCCTCTGCATCCACCGGGCCGAGCTTCACCGGCTTCTGCTGGAGGCGCTCCCGGCAGGCCGCGTGGTGGCCAGCAGACGCCTGGAGTCCTTCAGCGAGGGACCTGATGGCCGGGTCACGGCGGTCTTTGCCGGCGGGACAAGAGTCGAGGCCGATGGGCTCATAGGAGCCGACGGAATAGGTTCGGCGGTCCGGTCGCAGCTGCACGGCGCCCACGCTCCCGTCTACCGGGGATACTGCATCTGGCGCGGGATCGCCTCAGGCGTGGGAGGAAGGACCCGAGGCACCATCTCGGAAACCTGGGGCCGGGGCCAGAGGTTCGGCGTCCTGCCCATGGGCCGGGGGCGGGTGTGCTGGTATGCAACCCGCAACGCGCCCGCCGGCCAGCCAGACGGGCCCGAGGGACGGAAGCTGGAGGTGGCGCGGCTCTTCGCGGGCTGGCATCGCCCCGTGCAGGAACTGATCGAGGCCACGGAACCCGCCGATATCCTAAAGAACGAGGCGCGCGACCGCCCGGCACTCCGGAGGTGGGGCAAGGGCCACGTCACCCTGCTCGGGGACGCCGCCCACCCGATTACCCCAAACGTGGGACAGGGCGCCTGCATGGCAATCGAGGACGCGGCCTGCCTGGCCAAGGCCCTGAAGCAGTGCGGAAACCTTGCCCTTTCATTCTCCGCTTACGAGGACGCCCGCCGCGGCAGGACCGCGTTCGTGGGCAGGCATTCGCGCCGGATTGGCTACCTTGGCCAGATGGAGAACAGCCTTGCCGTTGGGGTGCGCGATCTTGTGGCCAAACTTGTGCTAACGGTGTCGCGCGACATGGCGCTTAACCAGGTTTACGCCTACGAGGTTTAGAACCCTTGTCTTGGGCCTAACAAATCGGATCTAAGCCATTGGACACGAGGCTATTGGGCATTAAAAAACGGCTGCTATTTGCTCCAGGCACCCTTTGAAAATGGAGCGGGTAAAGCGACTCGAACTCACGGCCGTGGATTTCCCATCGTCGGATCAAGCATGGCTAATTGCGCCCCGAATCGATCTTGCACCCAACCGGTCCCCAATCGCACGCCCTGGATTCCGAAACTCCATCGTATGGGAGGGGAGCAAAGCCGGGATTCAAAAAGTCGGCTCCTAAAGCTAGGGGTTCCCGCGGAAGATTCGGACTCTCGTTCAAACGGCTCAACCAAGCCTTTGCCTGCAGGGTCCTGAATTGGGTTAAGTTTCCGTTACAGTCGAGATTGCCTCCGTGAATAACCGGGGCGCCCCCTTCGCACATAATCCAGTGAACCAACGACTAACAGATCGAGTGTGCGCCGTGCGGCGGAGATCCAGCACCGGGTGCTGTGTCGCTTGCACCCGCCGAACGATCACTCCACCCTGAGGACCGGCATGAAGAATTTCATATTCGCGACATTCTACACGCTGGGCCTTTCAGCAATGTGGCCTCTCTTGATGGCGGCCAATCATAGTAGCTCCGCGGCGTGGCCCATGCTGCTCGCTCCGATGATCGCTGCCGGGTTTGCTGAAGTATTTTCGCGTTTGATACAGTTCACCAAGGTGAAGGCCGAGAATAAGGTCATCTGGCTGATCGCTGGCTTTATCCTGCTCTCTCAAGTCGCCAAGTTCGCACTGGGCCTCGTCGCATCCAACGGCTATATCGAGTATCTGGCATTGAATGCCTTGTACCAGATCCTGCTGCTCCTCGTCTTCTCCGAGTCCATGAAGCGGGAGCCAAAAGCCTCGGATCTCGGCCGCGGCCACCTTCTCGTTTAGACGAGAGCTCGAGACCTTTATTGCGCCATTCGGTTAGCCGAACCGCCCGGCTTGACGGCCTACCGTTGTGGAAAGCGAATCGGAATTCGCGCTATTGGCGCGCCTTTATCGTCCTGATGTCGCGTTCGATTTTCGCGAGCTGCTCCCTGATTTCTGCAATTTCCTTTCTCACGGCTGCGACTTCGTGCGCCACCTGCGAGATGGGCCCGGAGGCATCGATGGCCGACACGAGGGTCGCAAGCACCTTGAATCGCTCGTCGAGTTGTAGGTCAGTCATAGTTTTGTTGGCTGGTTCTGTTCACAGTGCGAGCACTGGGACAAAGCTCGATTTCACTTTGCACCCGAAATCGCGGACGGCGCGGAGAAGCGACCTGAATTGCTCGTCATGATTTACTTACGTCCAATTGTGTGCGACGAAATTGGGCGTTTCTGCAAGGACATTAGGTGGGGATCGGTTCCATGCCGGACACCCTGGATCCCAGCGCAACCTGACACCGACTCGGAGAGGCGCCGATTGGTCCGCGTTCAGAAGCCGGCGGATCACATTGTCGTCCCGCGCGAGGGTGCACGTTGCGGGTCCTCGTTGGAGAAGATCCTGCCAATGTCCAGGACCCTGAACGTGACGACAGCCCAAATCACGACAGGAACGACGAAACTCGCGCCCAGCTGGGTCACCATCGTCTCCTCCAGTCCCGCGACTACGGCCTTCAAAAACGGGGGCAACGCAACGAGCCCGATTCCCGCCGATTGGTTCCAGATGAAACACCCCACCGAGAAGACGATATAGACGTGAATGAGCACAAAGCCCAGTGCCAGCGCCCAGGCCCGACGCCGCCATCCTACCGGTGACGCGAGCGTTAGCGCGATGAAAAGCGCCGATGGAATCCAGCCGACCCCGCGCGAGTCCAGCAGCAGCCTCATGCCGGCCAAGTTTCCTGAGCCGTCCCCCCTCGCGCGGTTGGCCAGCTCGATCAGCGTGTCCATTGGCACTCGCACATCCTTCGCGGCCTCGAACCGCAACAGCCGTTGGCCGTCGGAGACAAAGACCGACTGGTTGAGGGCGCGGAACCAGCTGCCATAAGCCGCGTTCCAGCCAGGCCACGGCGCAATCAGCAAACCGTACGCGAGTACAAAGCGCCAACAAAAGCCGCCGACGTATCTAAGGGGCGACATGCGCTTCGACCCGGCGGCTCCCCCTGGTCCAGGCGATCCACCCCAAGAAGAGGAGCACGGCAAGAAGGATGAATCCCGCCGGCCAAATCTCAAGGTGGGCTACGGCAAACACCTTGGGATAACGGATGCCAATGATGTAGAGGCTGACAAGACGGATGAGGTTGAAGGCAAGGATGACGATGGTGCCAAGCAACAAGCCGGGAACTTTGGCCGCCCATGGACCGGGAAAGCAGATCACGGCCGCGGAAAAGAACCAAGCCGGCTCGATGGCGTCGCAGCCGCGGCGGACATTCATCACGAACCGAGCCGACCGGATGGTCGCCTCGAAGACATGGCTGTCCGTACCGAGGACGTTCAAAATCCCGTTAGTGATCCGCGCGTTCGCGCACAAATAGGAGTAAAGCAAACGGTCGAAAAAGGGCAGGAGGACCAGCGCGTAATAGAGGGACATCAATAGGATGAACCTGAGCGCAAATCCGACCATGGGGGGGAACGGTTGGCGGTAGCGTGGCTTCATCGGCCCGTCGGAGGCGATCCCATCTTCTATTCTGGCCCTATGCCGGCTCATGGTAGGGCGATCAGCGTGAGCCCTTGGATCAGACGGACAAGCACCATTCGGTATTGGAAGCTTGGTTTTTGTCTCGGCAAGGATCGAACGGAAGGTCGAGCCGCCACCGGCGCGCGTCTTCGTGATGCGACTAAGGATTCAACCGGCGCGAACCGACCCATGGAGTGACCGTTCACCTCGGGAGCGCCGCTCCAAAGGTAACCGACGGTGGCGCACGTAAGGGTGCATTATGTCAATACGGTGACGCACAGGTGACACTTCCGTTGCGTGCGCCAGATGCTCTTTTGCCGCGGCCAGGCGGCTGTAGCGTGGCGTCGATGCGGCGACCCGGATTCACCTCGTGACCACGGCCATCGGTTGCAATCCGTCGATGAATTCCTCAAGCCGTGCCGATACTCAGCCTGTTCTTCGAGGCGTTGCCCGCCTCGCCCGGGTGTGCGCGATTGCCGGACTCGTCTCCATGGTGGCACCGTCGCCCCGAGCAATCGAGACCGGGTCCTCGATTGATACCACGAGCCCCGGCAACGCCCCGTGGAGCTACGTCGGGTCTGTGAACGGTTGCAGCGGGGTGTATCTGGGCAATTACAACGGGACCTACTGGGTCCTCACGGCAGCCCATGTCGGCGCAGGCGACTTCACGCTGAATGGGGTAACCTATCACTGGGTCAGCGGCTCGGCCTTGAGCATCTACAATACCAACAACACGCAGACGGACGGCACCACGGCGACCCAGGCCGACCTCACGCTCTTCCAAATTAGCGGAGATCCTGGCCTGCCGAACCTGACGATACCCACGAGCGCGCCCTACGGCGGGGCGACCGTCGAGATGATCGGCTTTGGCGGGGGCAAAAGCTGGGGCGACAACACGATTTTCGCCTACGCGGGCTACAGCCTCCAGGTCTACAGCTATGGCGGCGCCGGCATCATCACGCTCGCAAGCGGGGAGGGTGGAAACGGAGCCCAGGGCACCTCGGGCGACTCCGGAGGAGGCATGTTCTACCAGGCCTCGGGGGAAACGGTGGAATTGGTGGGGACACTCAGCGGCGTCGGCGACGTTGACGGCGGTGGGACGGACTACGGGCAGGGGACGGTCGCGGTGGACCTTGCGGTCTATTCGAGCCAAATAACCGCGGACATCCAAAGCGTCGCGGCTGCCGGGTCCTCGGACACACCCGCCATGCCGCCGTGGGCAATGGCCGGGTTCGGGATAGGTCTGCTTCTTGTCGGTTTTCGGTTCCTGCCAAGGGAACCGTATCGTATGGGGTAAGCGCATAATCGCCCTCGCGCAACCTGTGAAGCGCCGTCCCTGTTCGCGGGCGAGGGATCGATCTCCAAACGGGGCTTCGTGGCCCGTGAATCGATCTGGACCGGACGCCAATCTAGATTTTTGGCCTGGCCCGGCTTCCGGTGATATCGATCGTGCGGATAGACGCGAACCCTCCGTTGCGGGCGTTGCATCTAGGGCGCAGAGCTGACCGCCCGACCCCTAACAGGGAGAACTTCAGGCGAGAGGGCGATCAGAGGGCGCGGATCGGGCGTTGCAGGTTTTCCTCTCGTCGGTGTGCATCTCCCAAATGGAACGACGCGACGACGGACTTTGCCTCCCCATGGGAGATTCCCGGATTGGAAAGCTCTATGTGCTTGATCGCAAAGACGAACCGTCCCTTCGCTGCAAGGTATCTCGCGAACTTGACTCCCTGAAGCTTGATCCAGTTCACGGGTCGAATCCTCTTTGTTGAAATGGGACGCCGAATAGGTGTTTCCTGGCAACGCACACATCGATAGCGCCAAGTCCGTAGAAAGGAAGGCCGCGGGTGCGACTTTCCAGTTACGAATGTCATGCGCGCAGAATCACACGCATCCCTGGGCCGCGGAGGGCTCATACTAGGCCCAGCCGGCCGTGGATTTGCGAAAAACAGAGCTATTGCATCCCCATCCTGCCCTCCCACTTAGACGCAGAAAGACCCCAAGTGTCGCCACCAGGGGTCCTTAAGTAAATGGAGCGGGCGAAGAGACTCGAACTCTCGACGTCCACCTTGGCAAGGTGGTGCTCTACCAACTGAGCTACGCCCGCAAATGAGGGGTTGATCAGATTGCCCCCCCCTGCCGCCGTCAACATCATTTGAGACTGAGGCTGTCGCCCTTTGGGTCGGTCTTGGAGCGGCCGGAACCCTGCGAGGACTCCGACCGATAGTAGGAGTAGGCCTGCGTGTAATAGCCGTAATCCTCGCCGGAACCCCGAGGCACCTGCGTCAAGACGGCACCGAGTAGCGGCGTCTTCAGGGAGGCTATCGTCTGCTGGGCCCGGACCACCATGCTCGCCGGATTGCGGCGGTGCTGGATAAGGAGGATCGCCCCGTCGGAGACCCCCGCCAAGACGCTTGAATCGCTTACCCCGATAATCGGCGGAGAATCCAGCAGGATGCGGTCGTAGCGGCCACGGAGGGCGACAAGGAGCTCGCGGAGCCTTTCCGCGTAAAGGAGGCTGAGCGTGAATCCTGGGACGCCCCCGCTGGTCAGCAGGTCGAGACCCGGCGCGACGGACTTTCTGATAGCGGCGTCCACGTCGCACTTGCCCGAAAGGACGTCGCTTAACCCCGGCGACCTCGGGCAGTTCGCAAGGTGGTGCTGGGCGGGACGGCGGAGGTCCCCGTCCACCAGGAGCACCCTTTCGCCGTAGGCTCCCATCAGGTGCGCGAGCCTGCAGATCGTGGTGCTCTTGCCCTCGGCCGGGCCCGCAGAGAACATGACAAGGACCGAGGACTTTGCGCCCTTGACCGCAAGGTTCAGGTTCGTGTGCAGCACCCGGTAGGGCTCCGCCTCCTCGGGGTCGTCCCTGTCGGGGCCCATCGGGTCGCGCCTGTGCGGAATGACCCCGAGGACTGGGATCTTGAGCCGCTCCTCGATGTCCGCGACGTCTCGCAGGCTCGTGTCAAAGTACTCGAGGATGAGCGCGACGCCGATGCCGAGCACGAGCCCGAAGACGACCGATGCGATGCTGTTGAGCAGGAAACTCGGCTTGCTCGGCCTGCGCGGCGGTTCGGCCGTGTTCAGGATCTCGATCGTGCGCTTGGGCACCTGGAAATCGATCTCCCGCTGGCGGAGCGTGAGCCGGAGCGTCGTGTACAGGCGCGTCTCGTCGTCAAGCCGCTGGGCCGCCTCCTCGAAGGGCCTCATGCGGTCGCGCGCCGAGAGAATCTGGTCGACCTTCGCCTTGGCGAGCTGGCTCTCGAGCTCGTCGACCCTCGCCTCGGCCTCCTTGTAGGAGTTCTCCAGCCCGCTCTCGTACCCGCGCAGGAGGGCCTCGAGCTGCTCTTTGATCTTCGCGCGGTTCTCGATCGAGGAGACCAGGTCCGGATGCGCCTCGCCGAGGCGCGCCTTCAGCTGCGTCACCTTCTGGTCGGCGATCAGGTAGGCCTGGAGGAGGTTCTGGATGTTCTGGTCCGGTATGAGCTCCGAATTCACGAGCCCCATCCGATCCTCGACCGGGATGCTCTTGAACCGCTCCCAGCGGGTCTTCCTCCCGATGGCGTCCACCCTGAGCGCGATCAGGGAATTTTGCATCTGCCGGAGCGTCTCGATCTCCATGTCCGAGTACTTCACGTTCAGGTCGACGCCGGAAATGTTGAGGTCCTTGCGGAGCTTCTCGACGGCGTCGCGCTGGCGCGTGACGGCCTCCTCCTGCAGGGCCATCTCTTTCCGGAGCTGCGCCACGCCCTCGGTCTGCTGGGAGGTCGCCTGGGTGATGCGGTCCTCGGAATAGACCCGGGCCACCTCGTTGGCCATCTCGGCCGCCAGCACCGGGTCCTGGGCGTACACGTTGATGTCGATCAGGGAGGAGCTCCTCTGCGCCTCGATCACGAGCATCTTGCGGGTGATGTACTGGTAGGTCAGGTCCGAGGAGAGCGTGATGCCCGGAAATCCCGCGGACGCGGCGAGCCTGCTGTTGAGGTTCAGCTTCTCTATGACCGGGTAGATGATCCGCTCGTTCTGCATGATCTTGTTCTGATCCTGCAGGAAGTAGGGGTCGTAGGCGTTGTTGCCCTGCGCCTGGAAGAGCTTCACGTCGCTCTCGGGCTTCTCGACCCGCACCTTGGTGGTGGCCAGGTACCATTTTGGCAGGAATGCCGTGACCACCATGGTCGTCACGAACACCAGGCCCACGATGAGCGAGATCAGCGGCAGCCGCACCCGCAGGACTTTCACCAGATCTGCCAGAGACGCGCTCTCCTTGGAGCCGGAATACGATGGCATGGGCGCTTGGGTGGAATCCCCCGGGTCCGGGGGGCGAAACAGCGGAAACCGGTCAGAACACCACGGTGGCGCTCAGACCGACTCTCGAACGGTTGAGATTGCGGGACGCCAGGCCTGAATCGATGTTGTCGTAGTCGTACGACGCGGAGACCGTCCAATTCTTCGTGGGGATGTAGCTCAGCGCAACGCCGGCGTGGGTCCCGGTCTCGTTGATGTCGCCGAGTTCGCCGGGCCTGCCGATCAGCACCGAAGGCTCGTAGTCGAACGAGGCCGACGCGACGATCAGCGAGCTCACCGCGTGCTGGATATTGACGAACATGCGGTTCGTCTTCTCATCCGAGAAGTGGATGGGGTCGGAGGTCTCCTCCAGGCTGTAGGTGTAGCCGACGCTGATGAACGATCCCTTGGCATAGTCGTACTTTCCCGAGAGCTCGGCGTACGGGACGGTCTCGGACGGGAGGTCCTCGCGCTGGCGATACTCACCGCCGAGCCGCAAGCTGAGTGACAGCTTGGGGCCCGCGCTGTAGTCGAATCCCGCCATCAGGAAGTCCGAGTGCTTGTTGTTGTCCGAGGGGTCGTTGTCGTAGTCCACGTCCTGGTGGCGGTACTCCCCGGCAAGCTTGAGGGTGGGCAGGAGCGAATAGTCCGACTCGATGCCGTAGAGGTTCTCGAAGCGGTTGAGCTCATCACCGAGAATGGGGTTCGTGTAGTCGTAGTAGACGCTCCTGGCCTTCAGGACCAACCCCAGCTTCTCAAGGGGCGAGAACGTGTACCGGCCGTCGAACTCATTGCTCTGGAGAGTCTGGTCCGTGTTGACCGGCGTGCCGTTGAGCAGCGCCTCCGGGTTCTGGTTGTAGGAGTAGGCGTCGCTCAAATCCACCGAGGACGACGAGGAGAAGGCATGCGCAATCCGCGCGTCCACGGACTGGCTGAAGACGGTCTTCGTTCCCGGCCTGTTGTCGAAATAGTCGACCGTCGGCTTGTAGTAGGCCGAGAAGAACGTCTGGTCGGTCACCGATGCATTGTACGAGATCTTCGGGGAGACGTCGAAAACGGTGCTTGCGATGGCGCCCGTGGCGGCGCCGAAAATGTTGGTGTTGTATGTGATTCCGGCCTCAAGGGAAATCGTCAGGTCCTTGCCCTGTTCCTGGGTGGGAATCGGGGCGTACACGGCCCGTGCGAGCGCACAAAAGCCCAAGAAACACCCCAAGGTCAATGCGCGCAGAAGTCTCATCAATGGGTGGCTGGAAAAGTTAGCGACAAGCTGCCATATTGCTAACCACTGGCAAGACCAATTCTTTGGGTGACACGAAATCCTAACGTTTAGCGGCCCGGGGACATCGAGGAGTTGAAAAGGACGTACAGGTCCTCGGTGATCTTGCGGGGAGCGGAGAGCGGGAATTCCCGCGGAAATGAGCCCGTCAGGAGGCCCCCGTACACCTCGCCCCACTCCCCGATCCTCGGAATCGACGCGGTCAGGAAGCCCGGCGTCTTCGGTTTGGCGTTGAGGTCCGAGAAGAACGGGCGGTCGAGCGTCTTGGGGGTGAGCAGGAGTTCGCCCGTGGGCTGCTCGACCTGGACGGCGTAGAAGTCCCGGAGCGTCGCCGGCTGCGCCCAAACCCGGGCCCGCCCGTACCATGCGAGCCCGGCAGGGACGTCGGCCATCAGCCCGAAGCGGCCCGCGGGGTCCGAGGCCTCGATCTGGCGCCTCATGCCCTGGAAGAGCTGCGGGAAATAGGGCGGGTACTGGAAATGGAGCCAATGGGGGTCGAGGGCGTCGTGGGCCAGCGGGAGCGCCTGGAGCGAGAGGAGGACGCCCGCGCACAGCCGGGGCCAGGAGCCGAGCACCGTGTTGCTCGAGAGAAGGACGAAGAAGAAACCCGCCCCAAAGACGATCACCAGGGGAGCCAGCCAGACGACCGCGAGGCGCTCGCTCTCGCCGGAGTTGAACGCGGCCTGCGAGCCCACGAGCACGACGAGCGAAACGGCGAAGAGCCAACGCAGGCGGTTCACCGGGGCCGACTTGAAGACGTAGAGCCAGCCGGCCGCAAAGAAGGCCGTGAACCACATGGAGCCGCCCGACCAGGCCCGGGACCTGAGGGTCTCCTGGACCGCGCTCAGGAACTTGTTTGAGAGCTTGTTCAGGTCGAGGGCGGGAAGCTTGGCGGAGAGGGTCGCGCGGATCGTGGCGGGCTCGGCCAGGGAATCGCCCGCCTTGAGCGCGATGTTCTGCGCGGCGAGACCCACCGGGAGCCCGGTAACGGCCATGTTGCGCACGACCCAGGGGGCAGCGACAAGGGCGAACGCGCCGAGAAGCAGGAGGAGCGACTTGGCCCTTCCGGCGGGCCCCGGGCGAAGCGCGGTCCCGAGGGCCGCGACAACCACGAGCGTCCCGGCGGAATACTCCGTGAGAAAGAGGAGGCCGCAGATCGCCCCGAGCGCCGCGGCCGCGCCCGCGGAGCCCTTGGGACCCTCTGCCGACTCGGCCCGCCACCACGCGTGGAAGGCCGCCAGGCCCAGCACCATCATGAGCGCCGTCCCGTTCACGGCCACGACCTGCTGCCACACCGGCACCGCGACGAAGAGCCCGAGGGCCGAGAGCCATCCCGCAGGCGCCCCGAACATCCTCCGGCCGAGGTCAAAGGAGAGCCACAGGGCCGCGCCGAACAGGAGGACGTTCAGGACGAGGAGGAAGTAATCGGCCGCGTAGCCGTAGGGCGGCGCCGGGGCCGCCGCGAACAGGGCCGCGCGCGCGGCGTGCGGCAGGAGGCGGAGCCCCGCGGCGATCACCACCGGGTAGAGCGGCGCCTGGTAGACGTCGGGATAGGGCACGGCCGCGTCAAACTTGACCCCCCGCTCCCTGAGGAAGGCCACCGCCTGGGGATAGTTGATGCTGGTCGAGAAGCCGTTTCCAGAGGCGAGCTGCCGGGCGATGTCGGCCTGGGCGAGCGTCGTCTCGCTCGCCGCGCCGTGGAACTGCCTCCAGGACACCACCAGCGAGACACCGAGGCCCCCGAACAGGAGGGCGCCCATCAGGACCCAGCGCGCGCCACCGCCCCTCTCGAGCCAATGGATCAACTCCTGCGTGGTGCGCGGGCGGACGGTCATCTATCGACGACGTCGAGTTCGGGCCATTGCGCGAGCTTCCGGTGCAGGGTCCTGCGGCTTATGCCCATCATCTCGGCGGCCTTGGTCCTGTTGCCCCGCGACTTGATGAGCGCCTCCTTGAGGATCCGCTTCTCGTTCTGCTCCACGGAGAGGGTCTGCTGCGCCCCGGCGTCCCCGGCCCCGCCCTGTCCCGGCGCGGGAGGGCGAACCCCCCTGAACCGCGGATCGAGGTCAAACTCGCTCAGCTTGCCGACCTTCTGGAGGACGACCGCGTTCTCGCAGAAATTCCGGAGCTCGCGGATGTTGCCCGGCCAGTCGTAGGCCTGGAGCGTCTTCATCGCGCCGGGCTCCACCTCGAGGGGCGGCACGCCGTTCTCGTCGGAGTAGACCTTGATGAAGTGGGCGATAAGGAGCGGGATGTCCTCCGGGCGCTTCCGGAGCGGCGGCATCACGAAGCGGACCACGTCCAGCCGGAAATAGAGGTCCTCGCGGAACTTCCCCTCCCGCACCAGCTGCTCCAGGTTGCGGTTGGTAGCGGTGACGAGCCGGACATCGAGCTCGATGGTCTTCGACCCGCCGACCCGGTCGATCGCCTTGGTCTCCAGGAAGCGCAGCAGCTTCACCTGGATGGACCCCGAGATCTCCCCGATCTCGTCCAGGAACAGGGTGCCGCCGTCCGCGGACTCGAAGCGCCCGATCCGGCGCTCGGTGGCCCCGGTGAAGGAACCCTTCTCGTGGCCGAAGAGCTCGCTCTCCAGCAGGTTCTCGGAGAGCGACGCGCAGTGGACGGCCACAAAGGGGCCGCGGGACCGCGGACTTGACTGGTGGATCGCCTGGGCGATCAGCTCCTTGCCCGTGCCGGACTCGCCCTCGATGAGGATCGTTGCCTTCGACTGGGCGACCTTCTTCACCCGCTCGATCACGTCCTTAAGGAGCGGGGACTCCCCGATGATCGCGCCCAGGTCAAATTTCTCGTCAAGGCGCTCGTGGAGCTGGGCCACCTCGACTTCCAGGCTCTTCGACTTTAGCGCCCTCCGGATCAGGACGTCCAGGCGCTCGATATTCACGGGCTTTGTGAGGAAGTCGACGGCGCCGCGGCGCATCGCCTCGACGGCCGTGTCGATGTTCCCGTAGGCGGTCATCATGAGCACCGCCGGCTTGTTGGGGAGGGCGAGCGCCCGGTCGATCACCTTCAGGCCGGATTTTCCCGGCATCCTCAGGTCGGTGAGGATCGCGTCGAAGGGCTGCGCGTCCATCAGGTTGAACGCTTCGTCCGCGCTCGCCGCCAGGCTCACGTCGTAATTCTCCGCAAGCGCCTGCTTCAGGCCCTCGCGGGTGTGCTTCTCGTCGTCAACGATGAGGACGCTGGGGGCCATGGTGCCATTCCAAGCGACACGCACGGGCGGTCAAGCCCTCGCCGCTGGCGGGAAGCCCCTAGGGGGTCGGGGTGGGCCCGGCCTTTTGCGGGTTGCCGAGGCGCTGGGCAAGCGGAGCAAGCCGGCTCAGGAGCACGCTGGGAGGGGGCACGCTGTCCACGAGCTCCACGAACTTCTCCCTTCGCACCCTCAAGAGGTCCTTAACCTTGTCGCGCTGGGCGTCGTCGAGCTTGAGCTCGGTGGTCATGCGCTCGAGCGTCATCGGGATCACCACGAAGAACGCGATCGTCCTGAACGGGCGCTGCAGAAGCTGGTCTATCTGCTCGTCGGAGAGGGGCTTGTCGCTCGGGCCGAACTCAGCGCCTGAGCCGAACCCGCGGTGCGCCTTGAACTTCCTCTGGTACTGGTCCCGCTGGTCGGGGGTCAGGATGGGTTCAATGTCCTTGTCGAACTCGGTGTAGATCTCGTTGACCCTCTCCCTGAAGGCGTCCATCTGCGGGCGGAGCTTCTCGATCTGGTCGGCAAGCTGGGCTCGGTTCACCGGGGGCACGTTCCTCTGCGGTCCGCCGGGCCGCGCCCCAAACTCGCCCATGAAGGCCCCCGGCGGGGCCGGGAACGGGCGGTGGTGCTCGTGCCACCTGCCCGCCAGGAAGCCAGTCGCGAAGACGGCCAGGGTCAGGAGCGCCGCCAGGATCCGGTCCCTCATATGCCCTGGTCGAGGTCGCTCGCCTGAGCCGCGATCTCGCTCCAGCCCGCGAGGCTGCTCGCCTCCTCATCGCCCGAGACGCGGGTGTGGTAGAGGAGGACGGCCGCTAGGCACAGCGCCGCCGTGGCGGCGCACATGGCGAAGTGGGCGACAAGCAGCGGCGAGGTTTCCGCGCGGGCGGCGCGGAGGACGCGGTCGGCAAAACCGGGGGTTAACTCGGACGCGCCGCGCTCGCGCAGCCTCGTCCATGCATGGTCTTCAGGTTTCATTGCTTTGGTAGTGTTGGCGTAATTGTTCGCGTGCGCGGTGCAGGCGGGCCTTCACCGCTGCCACACTGGTGCCGAGAGTCGACGCGATCTCGGCGTGGCTTCGGCCCTCCTGGACAAGCGCGAGGAGCGCCCTGTCCTTGGGCCTGATCTGGGAAAGGGCGTGGCGGAGGGCGTCGAGCTCCTCGCTGTCGACCGACCCCTCGGGCTCGGGCACGTTCTCGTGCTCGGCGGCGAAGGGGGTGAAAATCCGCCGCAGCTTTTGCCGCCGGAGGTGGTCAATGCAGGTGTTGCGGGCGAGCCGGAAGAGCCAGGACTCAAACTGCTCGGGAGCCTTGAGGCGGGAGAGGGCGCGCACCATCTTGACGAAGACCATCTGCGCCAGGTCCTCGACGGAGTCGCTCCTTCCCGTGATGGCATAGATGAACCCGGCGATGCGGCGCTGGTAGCCGACAATGAGCTCCCGCATCGCGGCATCGTCTCCGCGCTGCGCCCGGCGAACCCTTTCGCCCAGCGTGGTCGGTGAACTTTCATCCATGCATTTGGCATCGCACTATGACCGACCAGACGCAGGTCCGTCCGGAAAGATGCGCTTTTTCAATTGGCGCGAGAGCATGGCACATGCAATCATTGGCGGCGGTCCTAGTCCACCGCGTTGCGTCCCGACGTCAATCCGCTTCTCGAACCCCCCACATGCTCCCTAAGACTCCATCGGTTAACCGCTTAGCCCTGGTCCTCGCCCTTGCCGGCATGACCGCGACCCTGGCCGTAACGGGCTGCTTTCATCCCGCCGATGACGAGCTCACAAACGGCGTGGTGGCCGGGGAGAGGCCGGTCGCGATGGAGGGCTCGGGAGCGTTTTTCCAGGGTGCGGTCCTGGCCAAGGTGACCCTGAGCCGCGGGATCGGGCGCGGCCTGAAGAAGGGCCGTGGGGACAAGGACAAGGCCTACCAGGACTACGCCGACAACAGCAGCAAGCAGCTCATCGGGAGCCCGCTGCCGCCGGTGACCCTTCACCTGATCCTCACGAACGCGGGCGCATCGACGGTCACGGTTGGGCTGGTCGACTTCGAATCCGACTTGGGGAACTTCGCGCTCGACCCCGACCGCCTGACGATCGCGCCGGGTTCGACGGCGGAGCCGACGACGATGGTCTCGCAGCTTGGCGTGAGCTCCGACGTGATCCCCTTCAAGGTCACGCTCAGGCTCGGCAAGGCCAAGGAGACGCAGATGGTGCAGGTGAGGGTGATCCAGCCCGAGGGCGCGCAGCCCCCGCCAAAGTAGCGCAGGCCCTAGCCCCCGACGAGCATCCGGATCCTGCGGTCCTTCCTCGGGAACTGGAGGGTGATGAGGGTGCCCATCCCCTCGCGGCTCTCGATCCCCACCTGGCCGCCGTGCATGCGCATGATGCGCTTCACGATCATGAGCCCCAGGCCGTGCCCGCCCGACTTCGTGGTGTAGTAGGGCTGGAAGAGCTTCACCATGTCCTCGTGGCGGATGCCCGACCCGCTGTCCCCGAAGAGAAGGTAGACCGACTCGTCGTCGGCCCGCGACTTTATCCGCAGGTTCCCCCCGGGCTGCATGGCCTCCATCGCGTTCTTCGTGATGTTGAAGAACACCTGCTTGATCTGGTTGCGGTCCGCCATGACGGTCGGCAGGGAGGCCGGCGTCTCGGCCTCGACCGCGATCCCGCGGTCCTCAAACTCCCTCTTCTGGAACTTAAGCACCTCGGCCAGGACCTCCGTCAGGTTCGTCTCGGTCAGGTCCGGGGGGCTGGGCCTGATGGCCTCCAGGAAGTGCGTGATGATCCCGTCAAGCCTGGCCACCTCCTCGCGGCACACCTCGACGGAGTCGGCGACCGACTTGGACTCGGGGGTCTTGCCGAGCTTCTTCAGCTTCCTGGCGATCAGCTGCAGGTGGATCGTGAGCGAGTTGAGCGGGTTGCCGAGCTCGTGGGCGACCCCTGCGGCAAGGAGCAGGATCGACGAGGTCCGCTCGTCCTCGATGCGCTGCTGGGTCGAGAGCCTGTCCCGGGTCACGTCCCCGAGGATGACCGCGAAGCGGCGCTCCGTCTCGACCCCGTCCGCCGGGATCGGCACCATGTAGAGCCGGAGCGTCCGCGGCTCGGGATAGGACAGCTCGAACTCCCGGGTCACGAGCGGGCCCGGGACCCCGTCGACGTCGACAAGCGTGGGCCTAAGGCCGGGGATGAGCCTCCAGAGCGTCTGGCCGGCAAGGCCGTCGCCCGCGACGCCTATCAGCAGGTGCGCGGCCTCGTTGGCGTATTCGATCACGCCGTCGGCGGAGATGACAAGGACGCCCTCCTGGAGGGTCTTGAAGATCTGCTCGAAGAGCGTGCGCTCCTTGGCGAGGCGCTGGACCAGGTTCGCTAGGTTGACGGGATCGAGCGTGTCGAGTCGACCCAGGACCCGGTCGAGCGGGGTGTGTTTCTTGCCAGCCATCTTCACCCGTTGTGGCCGCACCGGGCCCACGGGTCAACGGCCGGGAAGAAAATCCATCTGGTTGGGGTCGGCGCGCTGCGAGAGCAGCTTCCTTAGGAACATCTCCCTGTGGATCGGCGAGCGGCCGAGCCGCACCACGGCCTCGCGGTGCTCCTCCGTGCCGTAGCCCTTGTGCTTGGCGAACCCGTAGCCGGGGTAGGCCGCATCCAGCTCGGCCATCATACGGTCGCGGGCCACCTTGGCGATGATCGAGCCCATGGCGATGCACAGCGACCGGGCGTCGCCGTTTACGACGGCGGTGTGCGGGTACGGGAATCCGCGCAGCGGGAGCCCGTCCACGAGCACCCGGCACGACACCACCGGGACGAAGGATTCCCGCTCCTGGAGGGACGAGAAGAGGTCGGGCTCCTCGCTCCTCCGGAAGGCCTCGACCGGGTAGATCCCCTCCATCGCGCGGCGCATCGCGAGCTTCGTCGCCCCGAGGATGTTGTGCTGCTCAATCTCCTCGACGCTCGCCGAGCCGTAATGGGCGTGGATCTGCCCCTGCGCCGCGAGCGCCTCGAACTCGGACCAGAGCGCCTCCCGCTCGGCCGCGGTGAGCTGCTTGGAGTCGTTCACGCGCCCGCCCTTCGCGAGGGCCCAGCGCCCCTCCAGGAACTCGCGGCTGACGAGCACGGCTCCCGCCACGACGGGGCCGGCCAGCGCGCCCCGGCCCACCTCGTCCATGCCGATGAGGCTCTCAAATCCCTCGATCTTCTTCAGGTCGAAGCTGCGGAGCTGGCGACGCTTCGGCATCGTGGCGGCCCCCTCCCCCTCACCCACCCCACTCCACCTTCTCCTTGGGCTCGGGCAGCGGCAGCTCGTCCAGCTTGCCCGCCGCGGCAACGACCTCGTAGGCCGTCCTGAAGTGCAGCTTGGCGAAGGTGCCGAGCGAGCGGGCCCCGAACCGCGCGATGATCTGCGAGGCCTGCTCCTTCACAAGGGGGCCCGCGCCCTTCTGGAGCGGCCCGCCAAACTCCCTCGAAAGCGCCGCCATCTGGCGCACGAACTCCGCCCGCGCCACGACCGAGGCCGCGGCCACGACGGGGTCCTCCTCGGCCTTTGTCCTCATCTGCAGGTCGAAGTCCTTCACCCCCATCTTTGCGAGCTCCCGCTGCACCAGGGGCTGCTTGCTGAACTGGTCCAGGAGGCCGCGGGGCGCCTTCTTCCTCCCGAGGGCCTGCGTGAGCGCGGTGGCGTGCTGCCAGGCGAGCAGCCGGTTCAGGTTGGCGTGCGGCCGCGACATGAGTAGGTTGTACTTGGCCATGCCGCAGAAGCAGGTGGCGACCGCGACGCCGTGCGTCTCGCGGATCAGCTTGTCGAGCTTGATGATCTGGCTCTCGGCGATCTTCTTCGAGTCCTTGACCCCGGCCTTTATCCAGCCCTCGATCGCGGACCGGTCGGCGATCACGGTGGCGGCGATGACGGGGCCGAATAGGTCGCCCTTTCCGCTCTCATCCAGGCCCGCGTGGAGCTCGAACCAGTCGGGATGGAGGACCTCGTCGTAGCCGAGCTTCGGGGCCCGGGTGATCTCGGGCTCAAGCGTCATTGTCACGAACTCCTCGGTGCCCTTGCCGGCGACGACGAGCTTGCCGCTCACATAGGCCGTCACGTTGCAGTCCCTTCCCTTGAACGCATACCGGGCGTAGGCGACGTCGAAGGACTCCCAGCCGCGCCCCGAGAGGATCGACTTGAGCCGCTCCATCTGGCCATCGTCCAGCTTGAGCGTGTAGCTGCTCAGCTTCTTGGGTTTTTCCTCGTCGTCCTGGCCGCGCTTGGGCATGAGGGACCCATAGTCACAAATTTGCCGCCAATGACACGCAAAACTTCCGCCCGAGAGGCGCTTCTGGCCGGCCGGGCTGGGTTCCAGGGGGACCTCCTGGCGTGGTACCGGGCCTCCCGCAGGAGGCTCCCCTGGCGCGAGTCGCCCTCGCCCTACGGGACGGTCGTGAGCGAATTCATGCTCCAGCAGACCCAGGTGGCGACCGTGCTCCCCTACTTCGGGCGCTGGATGGCGGCCCTTCCCGGCTTCGAGGAGCTTGCGGCCGCGCCCGAGTCCAGGGTCCTGAAGCTCTGGGAGGGCCTCGGCTACTACTCGCGCGCACGGAACCTGCACCGGCTGGCCAAGGCGGTGGCGGGCAGGCCGCTGCCCGAGTCCTCGGACGCCTGGGCCGAGCTCCCGGGTGTCGGCCCCTACACGGCGGCGGCGGTGGCGAGCATCGCCTTCGGGGAGGCGCGCGCCTGCGTGGACGGCAACGTGGTGCGCATCCTCGCCCGCCTCACGCGCGACGCCACGCGGTTCCGGGACAGCGCCTCGGCCTCCAAGGCGTTTGCCCCGCTCGCCGGGGAGCTCGTGAACAGGGAGCACCCCGGCGACCACAACCAGGCCATGATGGAGCTTGGCGCCACGGTGTGCTTCCGGCGCAGCCCGACGTGCCTTGTCTGCCCGGTGAGGGACCACTGCGGCGCGGCCCGCGCGGGCGACCCCGAGGACTTCCCGAGGCTCGAGGCCAAGAGGATCGAGCACCGCAGCGTGGTCAGGGTCTGGTGCGAGCGGGCGGGACGGCTCCTGCTCCACGCGAACCCGGCGGGAGCCCGCAGCCTGGCGAGCCTGCACGAGCTTCCCACGGCCGGGCAGGCGGGGATTTCCCCCGGTGCCGCCCTGGAGGGCGCCCTCCTTTCGCGCGGGAGCCGGGGCATCACCCGCTTTAGGATCGAGGAATCCATCCACGCCGCGAAGGCCCCCGCGGGGCCGCTGGAAGGGGGACTCGCGTGGGTCCGCCTTGGGGCGCTCGACTCGATCGCGCTCTCCGGGCCGCACCGGCGGTGGATAACACAGATCCTCTCGGAGCGCTCGGGCCCCGCTAGGAGAGCGGCGTCTCGCCGCGGTCGGTGAGCCTCGCCGTCAGGAGGAGGCGCTGGCGGTCGCGCAGTCCAAAGCTCTCGTAGAGGGCGACGGCGGCGGGGTTCCCGGCGCTTGTCTCCACGTGCAGCGCGAGCACCCCGCGCCGCCGGCACTCCCCGAGGAGCGCGCCCAGGGCCGCCCGCCCCACGCCATGGCGCCGGCTCGCCTTCCGCACGAAGAGGTCGTCGATGAAGCCGTCCGGGCCGCCGAACTCCATGCTGTGCCTAAGGGTGAGGACCGCGTACCCGAGCGGCACCCCGTCGCCGCTCGCGATGATGACGGCCCCACGGGAGGGATCCCCAAGGAGCGTAAGGAAGCTTTGCGCGGCCCACGCCTCGTCGAGGGCGTACTCCAGAAATCCCCCATCATGGCGACGAGCACAGGCACGTCGGCGGCCGAGGCCACCCGGGCGGTGAGGATCATGGGGGTGCTTCGGCCGCGCGGCCCTGGGAGGCCCCCGGGGCCGGGCCGCCCACCCTTGCAAGGAGCGCCTCGACCCGCTCCTTCGAGGCAACGACGCCCTCGACCGGCACGCGCGGGCTCAACTCGATCACGAAGAGGTGCTCCGGCCTCCAGAAGCTGCTCAGCATGTCGAAGTCCACCGACCCCGTCCCGATGGCCTGGTGGTCGTGGCCCTCGGAGTCCACGTCGTGCAGGTGGAACCCGAGGAGCCTTCCCTTGTTGTCCTCGAGCTGCTTCCTGTGGTCTATCAGGCCCATGCCCTGCTTCAGGTTCGCATGCCCGGCGTCATGCCAGTAGCCCGCGGGGGCCTTGGCGGGAAGGCCCGCCAGGAACTGGGGGAAGTCCGCATCGATCGGGAGCTCCTCGAAGCGCTCGCGGTTCTCCAGGCCGAGGCGCACGTGCTTTTCCCCGGCGTAGTCCAGGACGCCGAGCACCGACTCCTTTGTCCGCTCCCAGTAGGGCCCCATGCGCCTTCGGATCTTGTGGAGGGCCTTCTCGACCAGCGCCCGGTAGGCCTTGTCCCCGGTCAGGGCGGCGTTGGGGTGGCGGCCGAGGTAGGCGGCCATGTGGCGGTCGGGCTCGAGCCAGAGGTACTTCACGCTGCCCAGGTGGCAGACCAGGAGCGAGGCCCCGACCTGCGCGGCAAAGTCTATGGAGCGCTTGGTCTGCCGGAGCCACTGTTCCCTCTCCCTCGCGTCCTGGGACGAGGGCTGGAAGAAATTGGGCGCCGCCTGGGTGACACCCATCGGGAGCGGGCAGAAGTTGTGGACGCTGCCGACCTTGGCGACCTGGTCCTCGACCGCCTTCAGGATCCCGGGCACCAGAGAGATCCGGATACCGTGGCTGAGCTCAACCCGCTCAAACCCCAAGTCCGCCATCTCGCGGATCATCTCGTACCCGTCCTTGTGGCGATGCGAGCACCAGCTGGTCGAGAGCGCGGGAACGGGTTTCACTGCGGCTTTAACATTGGAGAAGCGGCCCGATTTGCACCAAAAAAAGCCGCGCCCGACGTCTGTCTGGGCGCGGCATGAAAGGGGGTTCCGGCAGGATCAGCTGTCGTAGCGGCGGCGCAGCATCGCGGTGAAGGCCATGACCTTATCCTTGCGGCGGCGCTTCTCGCACGGCTTCTCGTAGTACCGCTTGGCGCGGGTGCCCTTGATGATGTTCTCGCGGTCGAGCTTCTTCTTCATGCGGCGTAGCGCACGGTCGATGGGCTCGTTCTTGCGGATCTTGATTTCGATGGACATGGTCTGCTTGTGAAAGGAAAAGCCCGCTAATAGGCCACCCCGGGGCGCCTCCGTCAACGGTTAAAAGGAGGCTTTGGGGTCCCCCGCCACCGTTCCGGCTTGCGCATCCCACGCCCTGATCTTGGTTAACCCCCGGTGCCCTCTGCCGACAAGAATTTCGTCCACCTGCACGTCCACTCGGACTATAGCCTCCTGGACGGGGCGTGCCGGATCGACCAGCTCACCGACAGGGCGTGCCAGCTCGGGATGTCGGCGCTGGCCCTTACGGACCACGGCAACCTCTTTGGGGCCATCGACTTCTATATTGCGGCCAAGGGAAAGGGCTTGAAGCCCCTGATCGGCTGCGAGCTCTACCTTTCCGAGGGCTCAAGGCTCGAGAAACAGGGCCGAAGCGACGAGGGCCGGAGCATCTTCCACCTGGGCCTCTTGGCCCGCAACATCGAGGGCTACCAGAACCTGCTCAAGCTGGTGAGCGACGCCCACCTGAAGGGGTTCTATTACAAGCCCCGGACCGACCTTGAGACCTTGGCCCGGCACGCCCGCGGCCTGATCGGCTTCACCGGGTGCCTGGCCTCGCTCGTGCCGCAGCACCTGCTCCACGACCGCTGGGAGGAGGCCAGGAAGGCGACCGCGCGGTTCGTGGACATCTTCGGCAGGGAGAACTATTTCGTCGAGATCCAGGACCACGGCATCGCCGAGCAGCGCAAGATCATCCCGCCCCTGCTCAAGCTCGCCCAGGAGTTCGGGCTGAAGATCATCTGCACGAACGACGTCCACTATGTGAACGCCTCGGACGCCGGCTCCCACGACGCAATGCTCTGCATCCAGACCGGGGCCAAGATCGACGACGAGAAGCGGATGCGCTTCGACGGGACCCAGTTTTACCTGAAGTCGAGGTCCGAGATGGAGCGCCTCTTCGCCGAGGTGCCGGAGTCCGTCACGAACACCCAGGCGGTGGCTGAGATGTGCGACGTGGCGATCCCCTTCCCGAAGGGAAGCGAGCGGTACCCGAAGTACCCGCTCCCCCCTGAGGTGAGGACGGACCGGGTCGGCTTCCTGAGGGACCTGTGCATCGCCGGGCTAAGGACCCGCTACCAGGTCGACTTCGGGGCGCCCGCCAAGGCCGGGGACCCTGCGCTCGCCCAGGTCCTCGTGGACCGGCTCGAGTACGAGCTCGGCGTCATCGCGAAGACCGGCTTCATCGACTACTTTCTCGTCGTATGGGACTTCATTGACTGGGCAAAGAAGCAGGGGATACCCGTCGGCCCCGGGCGCGGCTCTGGGGCCGGCTGCCTTGTCGCGTACCTCCTCGGGATCACGAACCTGGACCCGCTCCGCTTCAAGCTCCTCTTCGAGCGGTTCCTGAACCCCGAGCGCGTCTCCCCCCCCGACTTCGACATCGACTTCTGCATGAGGCGGCGGGGCGAGGTGATCGACTACGTGCGCAAGAAGTACGGCGACGCGTGCGTCGCCAACATCGTCACCTATGGGACCATGGGCGCCAAGATGGTGATCCGCGACGTGTCGCGCGTGCACAACCTGCCCTACGCCGAGGCCGACCGCCTGGCCAAGATGATTCCGGACGAGATCAACATCACCCTCGAGCAGGCCGTGGCAAAGTCGACGGAGCTGCGCGAGGAGGTGGAGAGGAACCCCGCCGCGAAGAAGATATTCGAGCAGGCCAGGGTCCTCGAGGGGATGGTCAGGAACACCGGCAAGCACGCGGCCGGCATCATCATCACCGACCGGCCCCTGGAGGAGTTCGTGCCGCTCACGCTCCAGGAGGGCGACGTCACGGTCCAGTTCGACATGAACGCGGTCGGCAAGCTGGGCCTCCTGAAGATGGACTTCCTGGGGCTAAAGACGCTCACCGTGATCGCCGACGCCGTGGACAACATCCGGCGGACCGTGGATCCGGCCTTTGACATCGAGAAGATCCCGATCGACGACCCGAGGACCTTCGCCCTCCTCAACACGGGGCGCACGACCGGCGTGTTCCAGCTGGAGTCGGGCGGGATGCAGAACCTCTGCCGGCAGCTGCAGGTCTCCTCGATCGACGAGATCATCGCCCTGATCGCGCTCTACCGGCCGGGCCCGATGGACTGGATCCCCGACTACATCCGCGGAAAGAAGGACCCGACGACGGTCAAGTTCCCGCACAAGCTCCTGGAGGAGGTGTGCCGCGAGACGTACGGCGTCATGGTCTACCAGGAGCAGGTCATGGAGGCCGCCAAGATCATCGCCGGCTACTCGCTCGGCGGGGCCGACATGCTGCGGCGCGCCATGGGCAAGAAGGACCCGGTCGCGATGGCCGAGGAGCGCGGCAAGTTCGTCGGCGGGGCAAAGAGGCTCCACAACATCGACGAAAAGACCTCCGACGCGATCTTCGACATCCTGAACAAGTTCGCGGGGTACGGCTTCAACAAGTCCCATTCGGCGGCGTACGCGCTCCTTTCCTACCAGACCGCCTACCTGAAGGCGAACCACCCGGTCGAGTTCATGGCCGCGATGCTCAGCTCCGAGCTCGGCAACTCCGACAAGGTCGCCCACTTCGTGGCCGAGTGCGAGTCGATGGGACTCCAGGTGCTCGGGCCCGACGTGAACGAGTCGCGCGAGATGTTCACGCCGGTGGGCGGCAAGATCCGGTTCGGGCTCGCCGGAATCAAGGGCGTGGGGGAGCTCGCCGCGCAGCGCATCATCGCCGAGCGCGAGACGGCGGGGCCCTTCGCCGATTTCGAGGATTTCGCGAGCCGGGTGGACGGCCGCGCGGTCAACAAGCGGGTCCTGGAGCACCTGGTGAAGACGGGCGCCTTCGACTTCAGCCGCGCGGGGCGGCGCCACCTCTTCGACGGGATCGACGCGGCGATCGCGGCAAGCTCCGCCCAGGCGCGGGACCGGGCCGCCGGCCAGGACAATTTCCTCGGGACGCTCGCGGAGCCGAAGGCCGGCACGAACGGCGCCCGAAGGCCCGCCGGCGGCGCGCCCGAGGACTTCACTGCCCACGAGCGCCTCTCGTTCGAGAAGGAGCTGCTCGGCTTCTACGTCTCCGGGCACCCCATGAACGGCTACTCCGGCCTGTGGGAGGCGATCGACACCGCCCCCGCCGAGGAGATCGCAGGCCTTCCCGACCGGGGGGAATTCCGGCTCTGCGGCATCGCGGCCAACCTCGCCAAGAAGTACGCGAAGAAGGACAACCGGCCCTGGGTCGCGTTCACGCTCGCCACGCGCAAGTCCACGGTCGCGCTCAACATGTTCGCGGACGCCTTCGCGAGCTTCGGCTCCGCGCTCTCCGAGAACGCCGCCGTGCTCGTCCAGGGTAACATCATCCGCGGCGCCGACGGCCCGCGGGTGAACGTGAAGGAGTGCTACCCGCTCGACCTGGCTGTGGCGCGCTCGGTGCGCAAGGTCACGTGGCTCCTCAGGCCCGACCACCCCGACCTGGAGGCCTTCATGCGCGCGCTCCGCGAGGCCGTCGTCCGCGACCAGGGCGACACGCGGATCGAGTTCGCGGTCCTCCTCGAGGGCGGGCTGGCCCCGATCGCCGAGGCAAGCGCCGCCCTCTCCTGGCGCCTCTCGGCGCCCGCATTCCAGCAGCTGCGCTCCCACCCCTCGGTCGCCGGGATCCGGATCGAGACCCGCCCCCTCGAGCTCAAGCCCGACACCCGATGGGCCAGACGCTAGAGAACCACGCAGCCCTGGTCCTTGCGTCGGTCCGGCCGGGGGTCCCGGCGGACGCGGCGCTGCGCGAGTACCTGACCGCAAACCGCACGCTGGGGTCCGTGGGCAAGCGCTCGGTGAGCCGGGCCGTCTTCACGTATTTCCGCTGGATCAACTGGCTGGACCGGGCCGAGTCGGTGCAGAAGCAGGTCCTGCGGGCCATGGGCCTGCAGGCCCGCTTCGACAAGGACCCCTTGAGCATCAAGCTTGAGGCGCTCGCCTCGCGCGCCGTCCCGTCGTGGCTCGCGGGGGAGATGGAACTGTCGGCAGGGTACCTCCGGCGCCTGCAGCAGGAACCCTCCCTGTGGATACGCGCGAAGACCGGGTTGGCCGAGGGGACCGCGAAGGCCCTCGGCTCATGCGAGAGGCCCGTGCCGCCCGGATGGTTCAGGGTCCCCGCCGACCTGACCGCCCTCCGGTACCGCGGCCCCGACGACCTGCACAAGGCGGCGGGCTTCCAGTCCGGATCCTTCGAGATCCAGGACCTCTCGTCCCAGCTGGTGGGGCACGCGTGCGCCCCGGATCCGGGCGCAACCTGGTGGGATGCCTGCGCGGGGGAGGGCGGGAAGGCGCTCCACCTCTCCGACCTGATGCGCAACAAGGGAATGCTCTGGGCGACGGACCGCTCGGTGCGCCGGCTCTCGGTCCTGAAGAAGCGGGCGGCCCGCGCGGGGATGTTCAACTACAGGACTGCGGTGTGGACCGGGGCCGCGTCCGCGCCGTTCCGGACGCCCTGCGACGGCGTCCTTGTGGACGCCCCGTGCAGCGGGGTCGGGACCTGGCAGCGCAACCCCCACGCGCGCTGGACGACCTCGATCGAGGACGTGCGCGAGCTGACGGCGGTCCAGACGGCGCTCCTCGGCAATGCCGCGCGCTCGGTCAAGGTGGGCGGGCGCCTCCTTTACTCGGTGTGCACGCTCACCCGCAGCGAGACAACCGGCGTTGCCGACAATTTCGAGGCCTCGCACCGCGACTTTGAGCCGAGCCCCCTGCCGATACTCCTGGCGCCCGGAGCCCGGGCCTTCCTCCTGCCGCAGGACCTCGACGCCAACGGGATGTTCATTGCGGCATGGAAAAGGATGCAATAGCCCCGGGGTGGCGCCAATCCCACTTGCGGACCCGGCCCGCCCGGGGGAGATTCAAGGCCGCATCACGATGAACCCCCGTCGCCTCACGCTTCTCGCGGCCCTTGCCGTCCTTGTGCTCATCCCCCGCGCCTCGCTCAGGGCCGGGCCGGAGTACCCCGGCATGGGGCCCGACATCTACGACGTCCATGCCGACGGCTCCGCCCAGGTCGGGGACGCCCTCGGCCGGGCCGCCGCCGACCACAAGCGCGTCATCCTGGTCTTCGGGGCCAACTGGTGCATCTGGTGCAGGCGCCTGCATGCGACTTTTGAGAACGACCCCAGGGTGTCCGCGGCCCTTGCCAAGGACTTCATCGTGGTCCGGATCGACGTCAACAAGCGGCACGGGGAGGCCCGAAACGCGGCCCTGAACGAAAGATTTGGCAACCCGATCGAGCATGGCATCCCCGTGCTCGTGGTCCTTGCGAGCAATGGCAAGCAGTTGACCACCAAGGACTCGGGCGAACTCGAGGACGGAAGTGGGCACAGCCCGGCGAAGATCCTCGAATTCCTGTCCGCGTGGGCCCCGGCTGCGCACCCCTAGACTTGCCCGACGGCTGATTTTAAGACACCGTGTCCGCTCCATGTTTGTAGATCTGTCAGACCGTCAATGGCTTTGGTGCGCAGCCGGCTTTTACCTGGTCGGCTTCCTCCTCGGCACCGCATCAATCGTGCGGGGGGGCAGGATCCACGGCATCCCCATTTACCTGACGATCCTCGCGGGCTACCTGCTTCAGTTCATCGGCCTTGGCGTGCGCGGGCATGCCACCGGCGGGTGCCCCCTCGGGAACGAGTTTGAGATCTTCCAGTTCACCGCATGGTCGGCCATCAGCCTGTACCTGGTGATCGGCGTCACGTTCCGCTCCAGCGTCCTCGGGTACTTCACCTCGTGCCTGGGGGCCGCGCTCACGATAATGTCCCTCTCCATACCCGCCTGGGACGCCGTCCGGCGGACCCACATCTTCGGCGGCAACCCCTGGATCGAGCTGCACGCGGCCCTGGCCATCTTCAGCTACGGGGTGTTCGGGCTGTTGGCGCTCACCTCCACCCTCTTCCTGTTCCGGCATTTCTCGATCAAGTCAAAGCGGCTGGGCGGATGGTTCTCGTTCCTGCCCTCGATTCGCGACCTGGACCACATCGAGGTGCGCCTGCTGGGCGCCGGGACCGCGCTCCTCACCCTGGCGCTCCTTTTCGGCTCGGTTTACTGGCTCCGCGACACGGCAAACGTGGGGCACTTCAAGCTCGCCGCCACCGTCGCCGTGTGGCTCGTGGCCGCGGTCGCATTCGGCCTGCGGACCGCCGGCCGCCTCCTTTCGAAGCGGTTCGCCTGGACGTGCCTCGTCCTCTTCGCGTCGGCGCTCCTTTCGCTGGGGGCGGTCGACGAGAGCCGCCACCCCGTGTCCAAGACGGTCGCCCAGCAGATGCAATGAGCGAGCCGTGCCTCTTCGTGATCGGTGCGACGCACCACAACGCCCCGGTCGAGGTGCGCGAGAAGCTCGCGGTCGACTCCGAGGCCGGCCTGCGGCAGGATCTTTCCTCGGTCGGCGGGCTGCGCGAGATCGCGGTCCTGAACACCTGCAACAGGGTCGAATTCTACGGGGTCGCCTCCGATGAGGCCGCGGCGGACTCGGTGCAGGCCGTCTATTGCGCGCGCCAGAAGTTCGAGGTGGGCCAGTTCGAGAGGATCCGGATAAAGCTCACGGGCCGCGACGCGGCGCTCCACCTCTTCGAGGTGGCGAGCGGCCTGGACTCACAGCTGGTCGGCGAGAACGAGATCTTCGGCCAGGTGAAGGACGCGTACGCGGCCGCACAGGCATCGGGGTCCACCGGCGCTGTCCTGAACAGGCTGTTCCAGAAGGCGTTCCAGGCGGCCAAGCACGTGCGGACGAACACGGGCATCTCCTCGGGCCGGGTGAGCGTGGCAAACGTCGCCGTGGACCTCGCGACGAACATCTTCGGGAGCCTGGCCGACGCCAAGGTCCTGGTGCTCGGGACCGGCGAGATCGGCGAGGGAACTGCGAAGGCGTTCAAGAGCCGCGGCGCCGAGGACCTGGCCGTCGCGGGACGGCGCATGGAGCGCGCGGCCGAGGTGGCCGGGGCCCTGGGGGTAGGAACCGTCGCCTTCGAGGAACGCGACGCCCACATCGTGAGCTTTGACGTGGTCGTCTGCTCGACCTCGGCCCCGACGACGATCCTGAGCACGGCCGCGGTTGCCGCCGCGATGAAGAAACGCCCCGCGAGGCCGCTCCTCCTCATCGACCTCGCGATGCCCCGCGACGTGGAGGCCTCGGCGGCGGACCTCCAGAACGTGTTCCTCTACAACCTGGACGACCTGGCCAAGATAGCGGAAACGAACCGGGCCGCGCGGGAGGCCGAGATCGTGCGGTGCCGCCAGCTCCTTTCGGAGCGCGCGGCGAGCCTCTGGGAGCACATCCAGCGCCACCTTTCCTCGGCGCCCGACCCGAAGGCGGGATCGCCCGGCCCCGCGGCGGTCGCCGCCCCCCAGGCCGAGGCCCCGCGGACCGGAACCTAGGGCAGGTTCCGGGAGATCCAGTCGGCCTCGGTGAGCCCGGCGCGGTTCACGAGCATCGCCCTGAGCTCGTGCGACTGCTCGGTCGCCCGCGCGCGCCGAGCCGGGTCGCCGAAGCAGGCCGAAAGCTGGGCGGCGAGCGCCTTCGGGGAGGCATCCCCCTGGATAAACTCGGGGTACATCGCCTCGCCAAGGAGGATGTTGGCTATCCCCAGGTACGGGACCTGGACCAGCCAGCGCCCCAGCAGGTACGTGAGCGGGTCCGTCATGTAGGCGATGGCGCCGGGAATGCCCGCAAGCGCGCAGTGCATGGACATGGTCCCGCTGCTCGTGAGCACGGCGCCCGCATCCACGGGCGCGCCTGTGGCCTTGAGGGACACGTCCCCCGGAAGCCCCATCGCCTCGAGCTGCGAGCGGATAGCCCCGCTTGGGTAGAGGATCACGGCGGTCCGCCCCGCGTCCTGCCGGGAGAATTCGCGGAAACCCTCTAGAAGTGCGGGGAGGATGAGCCCCACGGCCCGGGTGCGGCTTCCGGGAAGGAGCAGGACGGGACCGCGGGGGTCGTGCCGCACGGGGGCCCGGTAGTCCTGGGACAAGAAGGGATGCCCCACAAAGTCGACCTGGAGCCCCGTGTCGGCATAGCATCCCACCTCGAACGGGAAAATGACGGCAAGGGCGTCCAGGTTGCGCGCCATGTCGAAGCGGCGCTCCGCCCGTGACGCCCAGATCTGCGGGCTAATATAATAGAGCGTCCGAACCCCGCCGCCTCCCTTCGCGCTGATCCCGCGCAGCCTGAGCTCCTTTGCGACGCGAAGGTTGAAGCCGGAGTTGTCGACGAAGCAGACGGCCCTGGGGCGATGCCTCCCGATCCAGGCGACCGTCTCCTCTATGAGGGCCCTGAAGAACGAGAGGTTCCTCACGACCTCGCCCAGGCCCACCACGGAGAGCGCCGTCCTGTCGTAGAGAAGGTCCGCGCCCGCGGCAGCCAGCCTTGGCCCCCCGAGCGCCGAGACCCTGAGGCCGGGTCGCCTCGCAAGGAGGCCGGAAACCATCCGGGCCGCGTGCTCGTCCCCCGAGTGCTCGCCGGCGACGACCAGCAGGTCGGCCGCGCCGCGCGCGGGGGGAGGCAGCCGCAACGATGGATCGCCCGTCATTAATTTTTCCGGATCTGGTCGGTGATCGCGATCGCGACCTCGAGCGCGCTCTTCCCGAGGGCGGCCCCGACCTTGGGCTGGCGCTTCTGGGCCACGCTCTCCACGAAATGCGCGAGCTCGAGCGCCAGGGGCTCGCCCTTCTCGATCGGGATCTGGTGGACGGGGATCGAGCTCGTGTCGCCCGCCTTCACGAGACCGACCTTCATCTTCAGGCCGAAGGCGATGATGTCGCTCTTTCGGACCAGGTGCCCCGACTGGTTCATGAAGTCGAGCGAGAGGTAGGCGTTGTCCTGGAAGATGCGGATCTCGCGCGCCTTCTTCAGGCTCATGCGGCTGGCGCTCAGGTTCGCGACGCACCCGTTCTCGAACTGGATCCGGGCGTTGGCGATGTCCTCGGTCTTGGAGAGGACGCTTATGCCCACGCTGTCGATGCGGGCGATCGGGGACTTGACGAGCGCCAGCACGATCCCGATGTCGTGGATCATCAGGTCGAGGACGACGCCCACCTCGGTGCCGCGGACCTGGTACGGGGCCAGCCTCTCGGCGGTCAGGTACTGGGGCCGGCTCGCCTCCTTCTCAAGGAAGGCCATCACCGGGTTGAAGTGCTCGACATGGCCCACCTGCACGAGGCAGTTGCGGGCCTTGGCGGCCAGGAGGACCCGCTCGGCCTCCTCGAGCGAGGCGCAGATCGGCTTCTCGATGAGCAGGTGGCAGCCCGCCGCCAGGAGCGGGAGGGCGACCTTCTCGTGGAGGTCCGTCGGCACCACGACCGACACGGCGTCGCACACCGCCGCGAGCTCCCCTATCGACCCAAAGCGCCTGCAGCCGAACTTCTCGCTGATCTCGGAGGCCCGCGCCACCGACGTGTCGTAGAGGCCGACCAGCTCGGCCCCCGGCAGCGAGGCATAGATCCGGGCATGGTGCTGGCCGAGTGAGCCAACGCCTACGACGCCGCAGCGGATCTTGGGGGCGGACATGGGGGAAACCTAGCGCCGGGCGCCGCCGGGGCGAGCCACAAACCTCCGTCCTATCCGGCGAAGACGCCCGCGGTGAGCGTCAGGCTCCGGCGTGTCTTCGCCGCGTGGGCCGCGTTGTGGGTCACAAGGACGAGCGCCGTGTTGGCGGACGAGCAGAGGCCGAGCAGGAGCTCCACGACCTCGTTGCCGGTCCGCTCGTCGAGGTTGCCCGTGGGCTCGTCGGCCACGATGAGCCTCGGCTCGTTCATGAGGGCCCGGGCGAGCGCGACGCGCTGGCGCTCGCCGCCCGAGAGGTGGGCCGGCAGGTGGTGAGCGCGGGCCGCCAGGCCCACCTCGCCGAGGAGCGAACGGGCGCGCTGCCGGGCCGCCGCGTCCACGCCGCCCAGGATCCGCCTGGCGAGCAGCACGTTTGAGAAGGCGTCCAGTTCGGGGACAAGGTAGAAGGACTGGAACACCATCCCCAGGTACGCCGCCCGGCGCGAGGCGCGGGTGTCGGGGGAGCCGCCCCAGGTGACCGTGCCCGAGTCGGGCGCGTCCAGCCCCGCGAGGAGGTTCAGGAGCGTTGACTTGCCCGAGCCGGACTCGCCGCGTATGCTCACGCTCTCGCCGGCGGCCACGTCCAGGTCGACCCCGCGGAGCACCTCCAGCACGGCGTCTCCGCTCGGGAAACTCTTCCTCAAGCCCCGGGCGCTGAGGACGGCGTCATTCATTGCGGAGCGCCTCCACGGGCTTCAAGCTCGCTGCCTTCCAGGCGGGGAGGAGCCCGGCAAGGGTCGAGATCACGATCGTCATCACCACGATCAGGACAACCGTCGAGCCGGAGGTGTGGGACGGCAGCTGGCTGAACTCATAGAAGCGCCGCATCACCTCCTGGCGCTGGGTGATCCGCGTTATCCAGAGGACCACGTCGTTCCGGAAGGCCAGGGCCGTGAAGCCCATGACGAGCCCGGCGGCGGTCCCCAGGACCCCGATGAAGAGGCCCTGGGCGCAGAAGCAGGCGGCGACCTCTATCGGGCGGCCGCCCAGGGCGCCCAGGAGGCCGATCTCCCGCGTCTTCCTCACCACCGAGATGAGGAGCGAGCTTGTGACCGAGAACGCGGCCACGATCACGATGAAGAGGAGCAGGAAGAAGATCATGTTCCGCTCGAGGTTGAGCACCCAGAGGAAGTCCGAGAAGCTGTCCTGCCACGAGAAGGCGCGGATGTCCTCCGGAAGGACGGCGTTGATCCTGGCCGCAGCGTCGTCCTCGTTCACGCCGGGCTTGAGGCGGACATTTATGCCGTGGACCGTGGAACCGAGCCCGTACAGGTCCTGGGCGAGGCGAAGCGTCCCGTAGACCGTGCTGCTGTCGAGCTGCTGCTTGCCGATCTCGAAGATCCCCACCACCCGCACCTGCCGCGGCAGGAACACGGAGTCGGCGCTCAGCTTGTCGATGATGAGCGGCGAGTAGACCTCGATCGTGTTGCCGATGTTGGCCCCGATGCTCGCGGCGAGCTGCGCGCTCAGGACGATCGAGTCGTCGTCAAGGTCGTCCACGGAGCCCGCCAGCATGTAGCGGTCGAGCGGCGTCACCTTCTCGACGCTGGCCAGGTCCAGTCCGCGCAGCATCGGGAACGCCGGCTTCTCGCCGAACTTGATCATCACCATGTCGCTGGCGTACGGGGTCGCGGCCTCGACGCCCGCCACGGACTCGACCTTCTTCACCACCGCCGGGTAGTCCGCGATCCAGCCGCGCGCCTTGATCTGCACCTCGCCCTCGGTGTCGGTGATCATGTGGCGGGTCTCGTACTCGAAGCCCCCCATGACGCCCATCACGATGATCAGGAGCGCGACGCCGAGCGCCACCCCGAGCGCGGAGATGATCGTGAAGAAGGGGAACCGCCGCCCCGTCGGGAAAAGCTGCCTGAAGGCGAGGTGAAGGTACCAGGGCACGGGTTTAGGCGCCCTCGGGCGCCTTCGCATCCGCGGGCCGCAGCTGCGGGAAGAGGATCACGTCGCGGATGCTCTCGGCGCCGGTCAGGAGCATGCACAGGCGGTCGATGCCGACCCCCATGCCGCCGGCCGGCGGCATCCCGTGCTCCAGGGCGAGGAGGAAGTCCTGGTCCACGCTCTGGTGCTCGCCCCCGGCCTGCTTCTCGAACATCTCGCGCTGCACGTCGGGGTCGTTCTGCTCGGAGTAGGCAGGCGCGACCTCCATGCCGCCGATCACCAGCTCGAAGACGTCGAGCGTCGAGGGATCCTCGCGGTTGATCTTCGCCAGCGGGCAGAGCTCCTTCGGCAGGTTCAGGACAAAGGTCGGCTGGATCAGGTTCGGCTCGATCTTCTTCGAGAAGACCTCGTTGGTGACCTCGAAGTCCTCCCATCCGGCCTCGACCCTGAGGCCCATCCGCTCCGCCGCGGCGACGTGCTCGGCCTTGCTCCGCGCGAACCACTCCGGGTCGCCCGTCTCGGCTCGGATCAGGTCCTTGTAGGTCACCTCGCGCCAGGCCCCGCCAAAGTCGATCGTCTGGCCGCTCGAGGGATGGGGGACCTTGTCGGTGCCCAGCACCTCCCGGCACACCGTCGTCAGCATCTCCTTGATGAGCGCCATCATCCCGCGGTGGTCGCTGTAGGCCTCGTAGAGCTCTAGCATGGTGAACTCCGGGTTGTGCTTGCGCGAGATGCCCTCGTTGCGGAAGTTGCGGCCAATCTCAAAGACGCGGTCCAGGCCCCCGACCAGCATCCGCTTCAGGTACAGCTCGAGCGAGATCCTCAGGAAGAAGTCCACCCCGAGCGCGTTGTGGTGGGTCGTGAAGGGCTTCGCGGCGGCGCCCCCGGCGACAGACTGGAGGATCGGGGTCTCGACCTCGATGTACTTGCGCTCCTCCAGGAAGCGGCGGATGACCGAGACGACCCTGGAGCGCATGAGGAGCCTCCCGCGCGACTCGCGGTTGACGACCAGGTCCAGGTAGCGCTGGCGGTAGACCTGCTCGGAATCGGCGAGGCCGTGCCACTTCTCGGGAAGGGGGCGGAGCGCCTTCGAAAGGAGGGCATAGGAGTCGACCCGGACCGTCACCTCGCCGGTCTTCGTCTTGAAGAGGGTGCCGATGGCGCCGATGATGTCGCCCAGGTCGAGCTTCTTGAAGGAGAGGAAGGCCTCGTCTCCCACGACGTCCTTCTTAACGTAGAGCTGGATCTCGCCCTGTTGGTCGAGGATCTTCACGAACTGGCTCTTTCCCATGTCCCGGATGGTCACCAGGCGCCCGGCCACGGAGACCCCGACCGCGTTGTCCTGGCCTTCCACGTACGCCCTCAGGGCCTCGCCCGAGAAGTGCGTGGTCCGGAACTCGGCCCGGAACGGGTCGGTGCCCCCCGCGCGCAGGTCGGCAAGCTTCTGCCGGCGCACCGCGTGCTGGTCATGGGTAATGTCGGCCGGGATTTCGCTCATGGGAGCGGGTCAACCTGCCGGACCGGGGCCCTCGGGGCAAACGGAAAGTTCCGCTCCGTTCCTTGCTTGTGATTCGGGGGCGATCGTGTCCATTTCATGCCATCAATCCCGATAGCATGACGCCCGTGGACACCACCCGCAAACCCTCCTGGCTCAGGGCCAAGCTGCCGGCCGGCCCCGCCTATTCGGCGGTGCGGGGCCTGGTGGACGGCCACAAGCTGCACACGGTCTGCCAGAGCGCGCAGTGCCCGAACCTCGGGGAGTGCTGGTCCCGGGGCACGGCCACGGTGATGATCCTCGGCAACATCTGCACCCGCTCCTGCAACTTCTGCGCGATCCAGACGGGCCGGCCGACCGAGCTCGACCTGGGCGAGCCCGCCCGGGTGGCCGAGGCCGTGGCCACGATGGGCCTGAGGCACTGCGTGGTGACGAGCGTCGCCCGCGACGAGCTCTCCGATGGGGGCGCCTCGGTGTGGGCGGCCACGATCCGCGCCATCCGGCACAGGAACCCCGCGACCGCGATCGAGGTGCTGGTCCCCGACTTCAAGGGCAAGACCGAGGACGTGGACACGGTCCTCGACGCCAGGCCCGACATCTTCAACCACAACGTGGAGACCGTGGAGCGCCTCCAGAAGCCCGTCAGGGTCCAGGCGCGCTACGACCGCTCGCGGAGCGTGCTCCGGCACGCCAAGGGCCGTGGGTTCACGGTGAAGACCGGGATCATGCTGGGCCTCGGGGAGCGTCAGGAGGAGGTCGAGCGGACCCTGCGCGACCTGGCGGGGGACGGCGTAAACATCCTGACGATCGGGCAGTACCTCCAGCCGACCAAGCAGCACCTGCCGGTCGACCGCTGGGTTCCCCCCGAGGAGTTCGCGCGCTGGAAGCAGTTCGGCCTGTCGGTCGGCCTCGGCGTCGTCGAGAGCGGCGCCATGGTGCGCTCGAGCTACCACGCCGACGAGCAGTCGCTCAAGTACACGGGCGAGGAGCACCTGAACACGCAGAACGCCCTGGCGGGCGCCTAGGAGGAGGACGAGCCCCATGTGCGCCCTCGTCACCCGCCAGGAGATCGTCAAGAACTGGCTCCCGCGCTACACGGGGCTCCCGCTCGACAGGTTTGGCTCGTACATCCTGCTGACGAACTTCCAGCGCTACGTGGACCTCTTCGCCAAGGCCCACAAGGTGCAGGTCCACGGGCGCGACAAGCCGATGCCGACGGCCACGGCGGGCAAGATCACGATCGTGAACTTCGGCATGGGAAGCGCGAACGCGGCGACGGTCATGGACCTGCTAAGCGCCATAACGCCCAAGGCCGCGCTCTTCCTCGGCAAGTGCGGGGGCATCAAGCACCGCGCCGAGGTGGGAGACCTGATCCTGCCGATCGCCGCGATCCGCGGCGAGGGAACGAGCAACGACTACTTCCCCCCGGAGGTCCCGGCGCTTCCCTCCTTCGCGCTCCAGAAGGCCATATCCACCACGATCCGCGACCACCGCAGGGACTACTGGACGGGCACCGTCTACACGACCAACCGCCGGGTCTGGGAGCACCACGACGAGTTCAAGAAGTACCTGAAGCGGATCCGCGTCATGGCGGTCGACATGGAGACCGCCACGATCTTCATGGTCGGCTTCGCCAACGGGATCTCGACGGGGGCGCTCCTCCTGGTCTCGGACCAGCCGATGGTGCCGGAGGGCGTTAAGACGATCGAGAGCGACCGGAAGGTCGACGACCGCTTTGTCGGAGACCACCTCAAGATCGGGATCGATTCCCTCAATCAGCTGATCAACAAGGGCGTCACGGTGAAGCACCTCAAGTTCTAGGTCACCGGGCGACGTCGAACCAGAACGGCGCGTAGCGCTCGCGGCCGCCCAGGTTCACCTGGCTCCAGATGACATAGCGCCCCGGGCTCGGGATCGTGACGCGGAAGGTGAACCTCGGCCGGAGCGGGTCGGGCGCCTTCGTCACGTCGCGCTCATTCGGGTGGATGTGCGCAAATCCGCTCCGCTGGACGTCAAAGGCGACCAGGTGCGCGAAGGCGTCCATGACGGGCTTGAGGGGCACGGGGCCGCCGTCGCCCCTCCGGATGGAGAGCGTCAGGTCGGCGGGGCGCCCCGCCCGGACGGGCGGGGCGGACGGCGCGAGCGCAAACACGTAGCCGCCCTCGGAATACGTCCACGACGCCGGCTGCGACCCCGCCTGGGCGGGGTTGGGCGGGCCCTCCACGGTGAGCTCGGTCTCCGCGTAGAGTCCCCGGTTCGTGGCCACGGGGGTAAAGTCCGCGAAGAGACGGTAGACGCCCCCGAACCTCGGGTGGAACGAGAAGACCCACTGGCCCGGGTGCCGGCCCGGCTCGGGGTGCTCGTGCTGGTAGTCATCCAGGGACGGGTCGACGATCAGGAGGTGGATGCGCCGGGTCTGCACCAGCTGCAGGTCCTCCGGGGCGATCGGCTTGCCGCTGAAGGTGGTGAGGGTGAGGGTCACCCGGACGTCGGCCCCGGCGCGCGCCGCGCCCTCGGGCATCACCGCGAGCGTCACCGGCGACCGGACCGAGACGACCGGCAGGAACTGGGGGTTGGCGGGGTCGCAGAACTCGATCACGTTGCCCCCCTGGACCCGGAAGTCCATGTGGCTCAGGTTCGTGCCGGTCGGAAGCTCGCGCACGATCACGAAGAGGGCCAAGGCCGCAAGGGTGATGACCGCGATCCGCCGCTTCTCCGGGCGCCCGAGGCCCCCTGTGCCCGCGCCCCCCGTCATGGGTGCATGCGAGCCACGAAGTCCTTCGGCTCCCATTCGCTCCCGTCCGCCCTCCAGGTGATGCGCCCCTTCTCGTCGATCAGGAGCGTCGCCAGCGTGTGGTTGAGGATCCCCCCGTTGAAGACCGCGATCACCCCGAACTGGGTCAGCAGGTCGCGGATCGCCGGCTCGGGTCCCGTGAGGAACGAGAAGTTCGAGGTGTCGATCCCCCGCGCGTCGGCGTACTCCCTGAGGACGCCGGGCGTGTCGTAGCCGGGGTCGAGCGTGACCGAGACGAACTCGATGTTCGCGATCCCCGCCTTACGCGCCAGCCTCTGCGTGGCCATCATCTTGGCGGTGGAGAGCGGGCACATGTTGGCGACCGGGCAGCGCGAGTAGATGAAGTTCAGCATGACCTGCTTGCCGTGGAAGCGCGCGCTGTCGACCACGCGGGCGTTCTGGTCGAAGAGGACGAACTGGGGCACGGTGTCGCCCACCTCGCGGTAGGCCGCCCTGCCCTTCTCGATCGTGTCCTGGTGGAGCATCTTCGCGCCCGCGTCGACCGAGTCCTGCACGGCCTTGTCGTCGGGCCATATCGCCTCGAGCCGGAGGTCCCCGCCCTTCTCGACCACGAGCGTCGCGCGGATCCTCTCGCCCTCCGTGGCCGCCGAGGCGTCCCCGGGCGACACCCGGAACTCCATGGTCATCGCCGGCATGTAGCCCTTCACCTCGTCGTGGCTCACGACCAGGACACCCTTCCTGGGGTCCGCCGAGACCACCCTGCCCGTGAGCGGGAAACGCCGCTCGCCCGAGTCGGCCGCGGGGGACGGCGCCGCGCCCCTTCCCGCGTCCGCGGGCCCCTTTGAGCAGCCCGCGGCCGCCCAGAGGGCGCAGGCCGCGGCGCATGCGGCAAAGTGGCGCACGGCATAAGTTCTCATCGTATAACACCAATCCTGCGGAGGAAAAAATTGTCAAAGCCATTGGTGCGGTCACCATGTCACCTTCTAGACCCTGCCCATGGAGCCCACGCCGACCGACTCCCACCCCTCACGGACACCCGGATTCAAGCCGGGGCTTGCCGCCTTCGCGGTCGTCTCCGCGGTGTGGGTGTTCGTGCTGGTGACCTTGGGCGCGTTCACGACGAGCATCGGCGCGGGGATGGCGTTCCCGGACTGGCCCCTGTCCAACGGCTCCCTGAACCCGAGCGGCTGGCTCACGAACATCGCGATGTTCGCGGAGCACTCGCACCGGCTGAGCGCGGGCCTGATGACCCTGCTGACGATCGCCCTCGCCGTTTGGCTCTGGAGGACCGAGAGCCGGCCGTGGCTGCGCTCGCTCTCGCTCTTCGCGGTCGGGCTCGTCCTACTCCAGGCCGTCGTGGGAGGCCTGCGCGTCCTGCTTGAGCCGGTGCTGGTCTCCTCCGTGGACACGACGCTCGGCAGGCTCTTTGCGATGCTCCACGCCTGCCTGGCGCAGGGCCTGGCGTGCACGCTCCTGGCGATCGCGGTCTCCTGCTCGGCCGCGTGGATCACCCGGCCGCTGCCAATCGGCGCCGCCGTGAGGCGGGTCGGCAAGGCGTGCTGCGTCCTCCTGTTCCTCCAACTCGGGATCGCGGCCGTCATGCGCCACAGCTTCGCGGGGCTTTCCATCCCGACCTTCCCCTGGTCGACCCCGGACGGCGGCATTCTCCCCGACGCATGGAACTTCCGGGTCGCAATCCAGTTCGCCCACAGGGTCATGGCCTGCCTGATCACGCTGGCCGTCGTGGCCTACGCCGTCCTCATCTGGAGGGACCGCTCCTCCACCCCGGCGATGCGCTCCGGGGGCTCCACCCTGGTGAGCCTGGTCGCGCTCCAGATCATGATCGGGGCTGCGATCATCCGCACGATGCGCAACCCGACGATCACCACCGTCCACGTGCTGGTCGGGGCCCTCACCCTCGCGACGGCGTTCTGGCTCACATGGCTGGCCCATCGGGACTCAATCGAGGGGACGCCCGCGCCATGACCGAGGCCGCCCCGGCAAGCGCCCGGTTCGCGGACTACCTTGAGCTGACAAAGCCGAGGCTGAGCCTGCTTTCCGTCCTGACGGCGATGGTCGGCTATTTCGCGGCGCGCCCGGGGCACCACCCCTCCCGCCTCCTCTTCCTTGCCCTCGGCGCCTCGCTGGCGGCGGGTGGCGTGGCGGCGCTAAACCAGTGGATGGAGAGCGACACCGACGCCCGGATGCACCGGACCGAGAGCAGGCCGATTCCGGCGGGAAAGATCCCGGGCGGCTCGGCCTACGTGCTCGGCTGGGGCATGTGCTTTGCGGCGCTGATCATGATCTTCTACCAGGTCGGCAAGCTCTCGGCGCTCTTCACGCTGCTCACGATCGCCAGTTACCTCGGCTGCTACACGCCCGCCAAGCGCCTGAGCCGGTGGAGCACTGAGATCGGGGCCGTGGCCGGGGCTTTCCCCCCGCTGATCGGTTGGGCCGCCGCCGAGGGCGGCGTCTCCCCGCTCGGCTGGATCCTCTTCGGGATCCTCTTCTTCTGGCAGATCCCGCACTTCATGGCGATCGCCTGGACCTACCGCCACGAGTATTCGGCCGTGCACTTCCCGATGCTGCCCGTCCGCGACGAAGCCGGCGGCAAGGTGGCGGCATGGTCCTTCGCGGCCACGCTCCTCCTTGTGGCCGTGAGCCTGCTGCCCCCGTTCCTCGGGCTGTCGACCCCGTGGTACGGGGTCCTCGCGGCGCTCGTGGGCGCAAGCTTCCTCTGGCGCGCCGGCGCCTTCCTCAGGTCGGAGAACAGGGACCAGGGCGCGCGCCGCCTCTTCTTCTTCTCGCTCGCCTACCTTCCCCTCCTGCTCGGCGCCCTCGTGGCGGACCGGCTGATCGCATCCCATCCATGACCGTACACGACCTTCCCGCAATCGAGGCCACCCTGAACGCCGTCGCCACCGTCCTGATAACGACGGGGTTTGTCCTCATCAGGAAGGGCAACCGGTCCGCCCACCGCGCCTGCATGCTCGCCGCCGCGGTGGCGTCGGCGCTCTTCCTGGTCTTCTACGTGACCTACCACGCGCTCATGCGCGGCGCGCACACGCCCTTCGGCGGGGAGGGGCCGATCCGCTGGGTCTACTTCGTGATCCTCTGGACCCACATCCCGCTCGCGGCCCTGATCGCCTTCCTGGTCCCCCGCACGTTCATCTTCGCCCTGAAGGGAAACTTCGACCGGCACCGCGCGTGGGCACGGGTCACGTTCCCGATCTGGTTCTACGTCTCGATCACCGGGGTGCTGGTCTACCTCTTCCTCTACCAGTGGTGGCCCGCCCGGGCCGCCTAGGGCTGCTTCACGGGAAGCCTGCCCTCGGGATGCGGCGGGAGCCCCGACGCGGCCAGCCGGCCGCGGATCCGGGCAACCTCCTCGGTCGCGGCCCTAAGGCGCTCGGTCTGCCGGTCGCGGAGGTCTGAAAGGTAGTTAGCCGAGGCCGTGTCCCCTGGCCGAGTCAGGAGCTGCGCGTTCTTCCTGAGGGAATCCTCGAGGGCCATCCTCTCGGCATCGGCAAGCTCGAGCTTCCAGCCGAGTCCCGTCCGGAGCACCTCGCGGACCGTCTTCCCGTCCACGATCCTGCGCATGCCCTCCTCGATCCCCTCGCTGCCGCTCGTCTGCCCAACGGACATCACCCGGATCCTGATGGCCTGGACGGCCTGGTCAAAGTCGCCGAGCTGCTCGGGGCTTAGGTCCCCGGCCGCATGGGAGCGCCACATGGAGAAGCCGACTCCGTCCTCGGCGCTCACCTTCGCGTCAAGGGGGTCGCTCGGCCCGCACCCGGCGAGCACAAGGAGCGCGGCCGCGATAACGGCGAGAAGGCCGGCCCGGGACGCGGGCCGGGGATTCGCATGGGGCCTCACGCGGCGGAGCCTTAACCAAACGCGCGGATTTGAGAATAAAATTACCCGCCGCGGCCGGGGGCCGGGCGGGCAACACATGGGGGGCCCGCGGGTCCCGCCGGGCCTACTTCACGGTCAGGACGCCCGTCATCCCGGTCTGGAAATGGGCCGGGAACGTGCAGAGGAAATGGTACTCGCCGGGGACGGTCGGCACCTTGAAGTCGACCTCGCCCGACTTGCGGGGCCCGAGCAGGTCGATCTTGGCCAGGATCTGCCCGGCCAGGGCCGCGGGGATGTAATTGGTCTCCTTGGACATGAGCGCCGCCGCGTCAAAGGCCGCGACGTCGGTCCCGGCCTTAAGGAGGACCCAGTTGTGGCCCATGACCTCCTTCGGCTGGGAGCCGTTGTTGGTGAGGACCACCTTGATCTCCTCGCCGGGCGAGGCGTCGATCGCTGTCACGCTGTACTTCATCGTGTCGCCGGCGGTGATCTCGATCGTGCGGGGGCCCGCGGGGGCGGCCGAAGCGGTTGAGGCGGCGTCCTTCTGGCCGCAACCCGAGGTAACGAGGGCGACAAGCGCCGAGACTAAAAAGAGGCGAGTTTTCATGAGGGGCGCACGCTCTCCCAAGTGTCCGGCAAGGGCAAATCGAAACAGGGCATTTTTGGGCCGGCCTCCCCCCCTGGAATAATGCCCTAATGTGCCGTTTAGCCGGGTAAATAGGTGACATCGAGCCTCGCGCCCTGCTAATCCTTATACACCCGTATAGGAAATGTAATGGAATAGGGCTTGAAATGCCGTAATCTTCTCTGACTGTACCCGGGGGTCTGGCGCCCGTTTCCAGGCGGCAATCTCCTTCGTTCGCACCCATGCGTTTGTTCAACACCACCTCCACATTTTCGCGACTGATTGGCGCGGCGGTAGCCGCGGCCGGAACCGTTCTTTTGTCCGGCTGCTTCTGGCTGGACGGCCCCCAGTCGACCTTCGACCCCAATGGCCCGGTGGCACGGCGCCAGATGGAGCTCTTCTACACCACCTGCTGGGTCTCCCTGTTCATCTTCGTCGTGGTCGGCGGCGTCCTGGCCTACGCGATGATCAAGTTCCGCGCCCGCGGTGAGGCCGACGAGCACGCGGAGCCGCCGGAGCAGGCGCACGGAAATCCCCTGGTGGAAATCAGCCTGATCGGCGCATCCGTCCTTGCTCTGGTAATCATTGGCATACCCACGCTTAGCGGAATCTGGTACTCGTACGACGTGCCGGTCGCGGACAAGGCCGACACCTACGAGATCACGGCCACCGGCTACCAGTGGTGGTTCAAGTTCGACTATCCGGGTGAGACGGCCCAGACGCTCGACCCGACCGGCAAGGTCGTGAACGCGCCGTTCTCGACCGCAAACGAGATGGTGATCCCCGCCGGGCGCCCGATCCATATCAACCTGCGCACGGTCGACGTGATCCACAGCTTCTGGATACCGAAGCTGGCGGGCAAGGTGGACATGATGCCCAACCGCGGCAACCACCTTTGGCTGCGCGCGGACAAGCCCGGGTACTTCTGGGGACAGTGCGCGGAGTTCTGCGGCGAGTCGCACGCCGTGATGCGTTTCCGGGTTATCGCCTTGGGGCCCAAGGAGTTCAATGACTGGGTGAACTCCCAGATGCTCCCCGCCCGCAAGGTTCCCGTTGTGGCTGCAGATGCCCAGCCGAAGGCAGCGCCCGCCGCTGCCGACGCAGCCCAGACAAAGGCCCAATTCGCGGATTACCGCACGTTCCGACGCAACGAGGCCGGCTACACGAGCAAGTTCGACGAGTCCCCCCTCGATGCCTGGCGGGCCAAGCAGAATCCCGAGCCGGGCGAGGACCCGGCCCTGATCGAGAAGGGCCGCGTGCTCTTCCAGGCGAAGACGTGCTCAAGCTGCCACACGATCCGTGGTGACGGCTACATCGGCGTCGTGGGGCCCGAGCTCACGCACGTGGGCGCGCGCTCGACGATCGCCGCCGGCCTCCTTGAGAACAACCGGGACGAGCTCCACCGCTGGATCCACGCCCCGAACGAGGTGAAGCCGGGCAACACCATGTGGGTGGCCGGCTACCTCGCCAACAACATCAAGCTGACGCCCGAGGACGAGGACGCCCTCGTCAACTACCTTCAGAGCCTCAAGTAACCTAGCACCATGGAAGCACTGGCAAAAACCGATTTTCTAGCAAAAGGGGAACAGGCGGCGAAGCCCCTCGTCCTGTGGAGGCCGACGGAGAAGACGGGCCTCGTGAGCTGGCTCACGACGGTCGACCACAAGAAGATCGGCTTCCTCTACGGGATCTCCGCCCTCTTCTTCTTCATCTTCGGCGGCTTCGAGGCGCTCCTGATCCGCATCCAGCTGATGGTGCCCAACAACACCTTCCTCACGTCGGCGCAGTACAGCGAGATGTTCACGATGCACGGGACGACGATGATCTTCCTGGTCGTGATGCCGATGGGCGCCGCGTTCTTCAACTTCATCATGCCGCTCCAGATCGGGGCGCGCGACGTCGCCTTCCCCAGGCTGAACGCCTTCTCATTCTGGACGTTCCTGGTGGGCGCGATCATCCTGAACCTCGGCTGGTTCATGAAGGACGGGGCCCCCGACGCCGGCTGGTTCGGCTACGCCCCGCTGACGACGCGCCACTTCAGCCCGACCCACGCGATCGACATGTGGGTGATGGGCCTGCAGCTGCTCGGCGTCGCCTCGATCGCCGCGGCGCTCAACTTCATCGTCACGATCATCAACCTGCGGGCCCCGGGCATGACGATGATGCGCCTGCCGGTCTTCACCTGGATGACCCTCTTCACGTCCTTCCTGATCGTGCTCTCCTTCCCGGCGATCACGATCGCCCTGGTCGAGATCATGATGGACCGGCTCTTCGGGACCAACTTCTTCGAGGTCTCAAACGGCGGCCTCCCGATCCTCTGGCAGCACCTCTTCTGGATCTTCGGGCACCCGGAGGTCTACATCCTGATCCTGCCGGCGATGGGCATCATCTCGGAGATCCTCCCCACCTTCGCCCGGAAGCCCCTGTTCGGCTACCCGATCGTCGTGTTCTCGGGGGCCTCGATCGGGTTCCTCGGCTTCGGCGTCTGGAGCCACCACATGTTCACGACCGGAATGGGCACGACGGCGACGGCGGCCTTCGCGCTGATGACGATGGCGATCGCGGTGCCGACGGGCGTCAAGATGTTCAACTGGATCGGCACGCTATGGAACGGGCACCTGACGATGCGGACCCCGATGATGTTCGCGATCGGCTTCCTCTGGATGTTCATGATCGGCGGGCTCTCCGGGATCATGCACTCGGCCGCGCCGTCCGACGCCGAGCAGCACGGCAGCTACTTCATCGTCGCGCACTTCCACTACGTCCTCATCGGGGGCTCCCTGTTCGCGCTCTTCGCGGGCATCCACTACTGGTTCCCGCTCATGTTCGGGCGCAAGGTGAGCGAGTTCTGGGGCAAGGTGGCCTTCTGGCTGGTCTTCACCGGCTTCAACGTGACGTTCTTCCCGATGCACTTCCTCGGCATGGAGGGAATGCCCCGCCGCACGTTCACCTACGACGGCAACATGGGCTGGAACGTCGGCAACTACACGGCCACGATCGGATCATTCATCCTGGCCATCGGGGTGGCGGTCTACTTCATCACCATGATCTACACCTTCTTCAAGGGGGAGGTGACGACCAAGGACCCGTGGGACGCCCGCACGCTCGAGTGGAGCCTGCCGAACCCGCCCCCGGAGTACAATTTCCGCGTGATCCCGACTGTCCACGCCCGCGACGGGTGGTGGTACGAGAAGCGCCACAAGGACGAGATCGCGAAAGAGGTCGCCCTGCATGCCAAGGAGGACGAGGCCCATGGCGGGATCCACATGCCCTTCCAGTCGATCTACCCGTTCCTGGCGAGCGTCGGCATCCTGGTCGGCGCCATAGGCGTCGCCGTGATCGACCCTGCCAACGCGACCCAGTACCCCGGGTTCTGGGGCCCGAAGGTCGCCGTCACGATCCTCGGAGGGGCGATCATGTTCGTCTCGATCGTCCTCTGGGCGCTCGAGGGCAACGAGGGCTACCACATCCACCTGAACGAGGACGGAAGCATCAAGGGCGAGGACAGCCACTCGGGCCACTAGAAGGCGCAACCCTGACACGAAGGACCCATCTCAATGAGCAGCACCGCGGCCGCAGGAACCATAGACCACCACCACGACTCGACGACCGTCACCGGCATCCCGAACAAGAAGCTCCTGATGTGGGCGTTCCTTGCCTCGGACTGCATGTTCTTCGGCTGCCTGATCTCGACGCACCTGATCTACCGGCTGCATCCGCCCCCGGGGACTCCCAACGCCAGGGACGTGTTCAGCATCGAGCTGACGTCCTTCTCGACATTCATCCTCCTGATGTCGTCGCTCATGATGGCGCTCGCGGTGAACTCGATCCAGAAGGGCAACCTCAAGAGCCTCCGCTGGTCGCTCCTGACGACGATCTTCTTCGGCTGCATCTTCCTCGGCTGCCAGGTCTACGAGTTCAGGAACTTCGTCTATGAGAAGCACCTGACGATCACCAACAGCATCCTCGGGACCACCTTCTTCACGCTCACCGGGACGCACGGCCTGCACGTGCTGATCGGCGTCATCTGGCTCACCGGCATGCTGATCTACTCCTTCACGGGGCGCCTCACGGAGAAGGACGCGATAGACGTAGAGTCGATGGGCCTTTACTGGCACTTCGTCGACATCGTCTGGATCGTGATCTTCACCGCCGTCTACCTTCTCGAATACATCTGACAAGGCCCTCCCATGAGCGCTCCCGCCACCACCACCCACGCGTCCGGACACGAGCTCGAGCAGAGCAAGTTCTGGATCTTTGTGCAGATCGCCATGCTCCTGGCCGTGATCACGGGCCTTGAGCTCGTGACGGTCTACCTGCCCTTCATGAAGTGGATCCTGATCTCGGCCCTCGTGATCCTCTCCACCGTGAAGTTCATGTTCGTCATTTTCTACTTCATGCACCTGCGGTGGGACAAGGCGTTCTGCACGATCCTGTTCTTCATCGGGCTTGTCCTTGCCGGCGGCACGATGTGGGCGCTCCTGAAGCTCTTTGGCGCCGAGGCCAGCAAGCCGTTGACGCTTTCCGCCCCCGCTGCGATCATCCGGACGGTGGCCTGATCCGGCCGGCGCGTGGCCGGGGATCCAGCCCTGACGAATGATCGACTGGCGCCACTGGCACAACGAGCCGTACCTCACCGGCGGGCTGATCCTTGCGGGCTGGCTGTTCGCGATCCTCGCAGGCCCGCTCAGGACGAGGCTCTCGCCCGGGAGCCCGTACCCCCGGGGCAAGGCGGCGCTCTTCTACTCGGCGCTCCTCATCTTCTACCTGGCCGTGGGCTCCCCGCTGGACCAGGTTTCCGAGCGGTTCCTGCTCTCCGCGCACATGGTCCAGCACCTGCTGATCATGTACCCGGTGGCGCTCCTTATCCTGCTGGGCACCCCGTCGTGGATGATCGACCCCGCACTCCGGAGGCTGCACGGGGGCCCTGGGCTCCGGCTCCTCCTCAACCCGCTCACGTGCGCGCTGGTTTCGACGGGCGTGATCAGCTTCTGGCACGCGCCGTTCCTCTATGAGTGGACCCTCCAGGACAAGCTTGTGCATGTGGGCGAGCACCTGCTCTTCCTCGCCGCGTCGCTCCTTTACTGGTGGCCGCTCGCCAGCCCGTCCAGGGACTACCCCGCCCCGAGCTACGCCGTCCGCATGATCTACATCTTCGGAACGGAGATCGCGATGATCCCGGTGTCCGCCTACATCGTCTTCTCCGGGGACATCCTCTATCCCACCTACGAGTACGCCCCGCGGCTGATCGCCGGGTTCTCGCCGGGCGACGACCAGCTGACGGCGGGCATCATCATGAAGATCTCCGGCATGATGGTGTCGCTCGCGGCGCTCGGCGTATGCTTCTTCAAATGGTCGAGGGCCTCAAACCAGGCCGCGGGGGCCTGAGCCCTTCCGGAGGGCTCCGGCGCGCCCTTCGCGGGCCGCCGAGCGCAGCGGTGCTCCTCGCCTGCGCGGCCGTCCTCGCGCTCCGGCGCGAGGGAGCCCTCTCAAATCCCCAGTTCTGGGCCGAGGACGGGCACTTCTACGAGAGGGCCTACGTGATGGGCTGGCGCTGCCTCACGCTCCCCTACGCGGGGTACCTGCACGCGGTGCCGAGGGCCGTGGCCGTCCTCGCAGCGAGCGTGGACCCGGCCCTGGCACCGGCCGTCTTCGTCGGCTTCGCGGCCCTTCTTACGCTCTACGTCGCCTCGCAGGCGTTATCCCCGAGGTGCCCCCTGCCCCGGGCCGCGGGCGTGTTCGCGCTCGCAGTCGTCCTGGTGCCGGACACCTACGAGGTGCTGCTCAATGTCGTGAACCTGCAGTGGGTCCTTGCGGGGGGCCTTGTGCTTCTCCTGGTCTCGCGGGATCCCTCGGGCCGGGGCCAGTGGACCCACGACCTGTGCGCAGCCGCCGCCCTGGGACTCACGGGACCCTTCAGCGTTATCCTGGCGCCGCTTTTCATCTGGCGGGCCTGGGAGCGGAGGACCAAGTCCAGCGCGGTCCTCGCCGCTGTTGTCTCATCCTGCGGCCTCCTGCAGGCCCTCTGCCTGCACTACCAGCCTCCAAGCGACCCGGGAACCCCGGGCGACTGGAGCGCGGCGCTCCTCGTCCTGCCGGCCGTGGCCCGGAGGATCGGAGGGTCGCTCCTCCTGGGATCCCTGCTTCCGGAGACCGCGGGCACGGTCCTGGGGACCGTGGGCGGCCTTGCTACCCTCCTGGGCGTGGGGTTTCTCGCGCTCCGACCCGGCCCGCTCGGGGCAGAGCGCCGGATGCTTCTACTTGCGTTCCTCGCCATCCTCGGCGCCTCGCTCCTGAGGACCCGCTGGACCCTCCACGAGTACTTCACGCCGCATTCCAACTCGCGCTACATGTTCGTGCCGCAGCTGATCGCCCTGTGGCTCCTGCTCCTGGCCGCGTGCCAGGGCGGGCGACCGGCAAGGCTCGCCGCCGCGCTGGCCCTCTGGTGCCTGAGCGTGAACCTGCCGCGCCTTCGGGAGCCGGCATACACCGACCTCCATTGGTCCCGCTACGCGCCCGCCATTAGGACCGGCCAGGCGCAGGGGATACCGATCAACCCTCCGGGCTGGATCCTCAAGCTCCCGGCCAGGCCAAAATGAAAGTCCCGGCCGGTCCCCGTTCCCTGGGGACCAACCGGGACAATGGGTCCCACTCTCAGGCCTTCGCGGCGGGGAGCAGGTCGTCGATCGAGTCGCTCTCGACGCTCAGGTCGGCGAAGAGCCACGACGAGAGGTAGCGCTCGGCCGAGGACGGGATGATCGCGACGATCAGCTTGCCCTTGTTCTCCGGCCTCTTTGATACCTGGATCGCGGCCCAGACGGCCGCGCCCGAGGAGATCCCGACCGGGATCCCGTCCAGCTTGGCAACCTGCTTGCTGATCGGCGCCGAGTCCTCCTCCTTCACCGTGATCACCTCGTCGTAGATCTTGGTGTTGAGGATGCCCGGCACGAACCCGGCGCCCAGGCCCTGGAGCTTGTGGGGCCCGGGCTGGCCGCCGGAAAGGATCGGGGAGCCCGCGGGCTCGAGCGCGATGATCTTGACGGAGGGCTTTCGGGCCTTGAGGACCTCGCCGACGCCGGTGATGGTGCCGCCGGTGCCGATGCCGGAGATGACGATGTCGACCTTCCCGTCGGTGTCATTCCAGATCTCCTCCGCCGTCGTCTTCCGGTGGATCGCCGGATTGGAGGGGTTCGAGAACTGCTGGAGGATCACGCTGTTGGGTATCTTGCTGGCGAGCTCCTCGGCCTTTGCGATCGCACCCTTCATGCCCTTCGCGCCCTCGGTCAGCACCAGGCGTGCGCCGAGAACCTTGAGGATCCTCCTGCGCTCCGTGGTCATCGTCTCCGGCATCGTCAGGATGAGCTTCAGGCCCTTGGCGGCCGCAACGAACGCGAGCGCGATGCCCGTGTTGCCGCTCGTGGGCTCGATCAGCACCGTGTCCTTGTTGATGCGCCCGCTCTTAAGGGCGTCGTCGATCATGGCGAATCCGATGCGGTCCTTGACGCTCGAGAGCGGGTTGAAGAACTCGAGCTTGAGCAGTATCTCGGCCTGCGCCCCGTGGGCGGCAGCCGTCCGGTTCAGGCGGACGAGCGGCGTGTTGCCGATCGTCTCCGTGATGTCGTTGTATATCTTGGCCATATGGGTTGTGCGTTGGGTTTTTTAGTGTGGGTGTGGGAAAGCGTCTCTTGGGGCCCTAGATGGCGTAGTCCTCGTTGAAGGAGTGCGCCTGCCGCAGGCGCAGCCTGACCAGGTCGTTCACCTGGAGCCCGAGGTCGGTCAGCTCGGAGCGGGAGATCTCGACCTCCACGTGCTCGCGCGTCTGGACCTGCTCGACCAGGAGCTTGGCCTGGGGGCCGGCGGCGTGGATGTGGCGGACGATGGCGGAAATCCCCGTGCCCGCGACGTCGTGGGAGGTGACCTCGATGTCGTGCGGGCGCACGTATATCTGGCCCTCGGCGTCGGCTTCGTCGGGAAGAAGCCCCCGCTTTGCGCCGGCGGCGAGCGCCGGGGCGCGCAGCACGTTCACGTTGCCGAGGAATTGGTAGACAAAGGGGGTGGCGGGCTTGTCGTAGACCTCCTGGGGCGTGCCCACCTGCTCGACGTGGGCCTTGTTCATGACCACGACCTCGTCGGCGATCTCGAGCGCCTCCTCCTGGTCGTGCGTCACGAAGATGGTCGTAAGCTGGATCTCGTCATGGAACCGGCGGAGCCAGCGCCTCAGGTCCTTGCGCACGCGGGCGTCCAACGCGCCAAAAGGCTCATCGAGGAGGAGCACCTTGGGCTCCACCGCGAGGGCGCGGGCCAGGGCGACGCGCTGTCGCTCGCCGCCCGAGAGCTGCGAGGGATAGCGGCCCGCGAGTCCGTCCAGCTGCACGAGCTCGAGAAGGCGGTGCACCCGCTCGGAAATCGAGGCCGACGACGGGCGCTCGCCCCTGCTCCTCACCCTCAGGCCAAACGCCACGTTCTCAAAGACCGACATGTGCTTGAACAGGGCGTAGTGCTGGAAGACGAAGCCCACCTTGCGTTTTCCCGCGGGCACGTCCGTCACGTCCTCACCGTGGAAGAGGACCCTGCCGCTTCCCGGATCGGGAAATTCAAGTCCCGCGATAATCCGCAGGAGGGTCGTCTTGCCCGAGCCCGAGGGCCCGAGGAGCGCGACGAGCTTGCCCTGCTGGGCGTGCAGGTCGACCCCGTCCAGGGCCGTGTACGCGCCGAACTTCTTGCGGATCCCGTGCGCCTCGATGCTCATGGCGATCCTGTCTGGCGCCACTCGACGGCCGATTTGAGGATGAGCGTCACGATCGCCAGGAGCGCCAGGAGCGAGGCGACGGCAAAGGCGCCCGCGATGTTGTACTCGTTGTAGAGGATCTCCACGTGCAGCGGCATCGTGTTGGTCTCGCCCCGGATGTGGCCGCTGACGACCGAGACCGCGCCGAACTCCCCCATGGCGCGGGCGTTGCAGAGGATGACCCCGTAGAGGAGCCCCCACCGGATGTTGGGAAGGGTGACGCGCCAGAAGGTCTGCCAGCCGCTCGCCCCCAGGGTCACGGCCGAGTACTCCTCGTCGGTGCCCTGGGCCTGCATGAGCGGGATCAGCTCCCGGGCCACGAAGGGGAAGGTCACGAAGGTCGTGGCCAGGATGATCCCGGGCACGGCGAAGATGATCCGGATGTTGTGCTCGATGAGCCACGGCCCGAACCAGCCCTGCGCGCCGAACACGAGGACGTAGATAAGGCCCGAGATGACGGGTGACACGGCGAAGGGGAGGTCAATCAGGGTCGTCAGGATGCTCTTGCCCGGGAACTTGAACTTCGCGATGGCCCACGCCGCGGCCACGCCAAACACGATGTTCGAGGGCACGGCGATCGCGACCGTGAGGAGGGTGAGGCGGATCGAGGCCAGGGCGTCAGGCTCCCGCACGGCGGCCAGGAAGAAGGCCCCGCCCTTGGAAAACGCCTGCACGAAGACCGCCAGGAGCGGAAGCACCAGGAAAAACGCAAGGAAGAGGAGCGCCACCCCCGTCAGGAGCCAGCGCGCCCACGCAGGATCGCGGTCGGCACGGCGGGCTTCCGTGCTCATGGCGCGAGTCGAGAGGGTGTCTACGTTTCCTAGGACCAAGGATTAAGGGGGTTGGCGGTCGATTCGTGGGGGTGCGAGATTAGGGGAGCCATGGCGCGGCCCAACTGCCATTCACGTCATATGGCCTGGTAGCGGCGGCTCCATTTCTGGAGCAGGTTGATCAGGAGCAGGAGGACAAACGAGGACACCAGCATCACGACCGCGATAGCGGTCGCCCCCTGGTAGTCGTACTGCTCGAGCTTCGTGATGATCAGGAGCGGGACGATCTCCGTCTTCATCGGCATGTTGCCCGAGATGAACACCACCGAGCCGTACTCCCCGAGCGCCCGGGCGAACGCTAGGGCGAAGCCCGTCAGGAGCGACGGCACGAGCTGGGGAAGGAGGATTCGGGTGACCGTCTGGAGCCGGTTGGCGCCGAGGGAGGAGGCCGCCTCCTCGAGCTCGGGCTCAAGCTCCTGGAGCACCGGCTGCAGGGTGCGGACGACAAACGGGAGCCCGATGAAGGTGAGGGCCACGAACACGCCCGCCCACGTGAACGCGACCTTCAGGCCCAGCGGGGCGAGCCACCGGCCGACCCAGCCGTTAGGCGAATACAGCGAGGTGAGCGCAATGCCCGCGACCGCCGTCGGCAGCGCGAACGGCAGGTCCACGAGGGCGTCCACGACCTTCTTGCCCGGGAAGGAATACCGCACGAGCACCCAGGCCACCGCGAGCCCGAAGACCATGTTCACAAGCCCCGCAGCCAGCGAGGCGCCGAACGTGAGCTTGTAGGCGGCGATCACCCGGGGCGCCCACACGGCGCCCACGAAGTCGTGCCAGCTCATCCCCGCGGTCCGCAGGAACGCGGCCGAGAGCGGGACAAGGACGATCAGGCCCAGGTAGGCCAGGGTGAACCCGAGCGACAGCCCGAAACCGGGCAGGATGGTGCGTGAGTTGCGGGGGCTTGCCATCGGGTTCCCTAGGGCCGACGCCAGCGGCGGACCCGGGCCTGTGCCTTGGGGGTTGACGTCATTTCTGGTAGATTTGGTCGAACACGCCGCCGTCGGCGAAGTGGGTCTTCTGGGCCGCGGTCCAGCCGCCAAAGACCTGGTCGATCGTGAAGAGCTCGAGCTTCGGGAACGTTCCCGCGTACTTGGCCGCCACGGCCGCGTTCCGGGGGCGGTAGAAGTTGCGCCCCGCGATCTCCTGGCCCTCGTCCGAGTAAAGGTAGTCCAGGTAGGCCTTTGCCACCTCCGCGGTCCCCTTCCGCTCGGCAACCTTCTCGACCACGGCCACCGGCGGCTCCGCCAGGATGCTCGAGGAGGGGACCACCGTCTCGTACCTGCCGGGGCCAAACTCCTTCTGCGCCAGGAAGGCCTCGTTCTCCCAGGCGATCAGCACGTCGCCGATTTCCTTCTGCGTGAAGGTGATCGTCGAGCCCCGCGCGCCGGAATCGAGCACGGGCACGTTCTTGTACAGCGCCGTAATGAACTCCCTTGCCTTGTCCTTGCTCCCGAACTTTCGCTCGGCGTAGCCCCACGCGGCGAGGTAGGCCCACCGGGCGCCCCCGGAGGTCTTGGGGTTGGCCGTGATGACCGACACATCGGGGCGCACGAGGTCTTCCCAGCCCTTGATGTGCTTCGGGTTGCCCTTGCGCACAAGCAGGACGATCGTGCTCGTGTAGGGCGTCGAGTTGTCCGGCAGCTTCGACTGCCAGTCGGCGGGAAGGAGGTCGCCGTGCGTGTGAAGGTTGTCGATGTCGGCGGCCAGCGCGAGCGTCACGACGTCGGCCTGGAGACCGTCAATCACCGAGCGCGCCTGGGCGCCCGAGCCGCCGTGGGACTGCTTCACGACCACGTCGTCGCCGGTCTTGGCCTTCCAATACGCGGCAAAGGCAGCGTTGTAGTCGGCGTAAAGCTCGCGTGTCGGGTCATACGACACGTTCAGGAGCTCGATCGTCTTGGCCGAGGCCGCTGAAGATAGGAGGGCGATTGCGAGCGCCGTGATGAGCGCTCGGGTGCTGCGGAACTGGGGACGGGGGAACATCGGATGGTTATTATTTCGTGGCCGTGGGCGCCCCGCCGACGGGTGCGCGCAGTGTAGGCCGTTTCTTCTGTTGGGTGGTTCCTCCGGTGGTCCGGTTGGCAAATGCGGTTCTTGGGGGCCGGGCCTGGTCAGCCGGGGTGGACCGGGCGTGCGGCCCGCTCCGATCCGAGTCGAACCTTCTCGGTCCGCTCGATCTGGGTCACGCGGCCGTCATGGACGACAAGCTGGATCACGCCGTAGCGGAGGTCCTGCACCTGGGTGCGCACAAGCGCAAGCCACTCGGGCTCGGCGGGTCCGTGGGCGGGGACGGATGCGTTCTCTCCAGGCATGGTTCGCGTGGGTTTAAATCGAGTACTCGCCGAGGATGTGGTGGAGGATGCCCTCCGACGGGGAGGCGCTCCTGGCGCCGCGCTGCCCATGGGTGCGGCTCGCAAGCTGGCGGCGCGCAATCCGAGCGGGCACGCGAGACTGCACGGGGCCGCCCGCCGCCTCGGGTGAGAACGGAAGGGAAACGCTATCGCGCTCCATCTTTCGGAGCGTGATCTCGACCACGTCCGAGAGCGTGTAGCGGTCCAGGATCGCCGCGATCGCGTTGCGCACGTCAAGCATGAGCATCCGAAGCCCGCAGTGCGCCTCGTCGGGGCACGTGCACGGCTCATAAGCCGACAGCGATACGCATCCGATGGGGGCCAGCGGCCCGTCAATTAGCCTCACCACCTCCCCGATCAGGATCTTCTTGGCCGGCCGGCCGAGCCTGTAGCCGCCAAACTTGCCCCTTTGGCTCTCGACGATGCCAGCCTCCTTGAGGGCCTGCAGGATCTGCTCCAGAAACTTGACCGGCAGCTGCTCGCTTTCCGCGAGCTCCGATACCTGCACGAGCTTTCGATTCATCTCCGCGGCAATCCCCAGGTTGATCAGGGAGCGAAGCGCGTACTCGCCTTTCTTGGAGAGCTTCATGGGTTTGGAGTTTCAATCTACATTGGTTAAGTATGGATTAAGGCAAGTCCATTTGCCTCGCGCCGTGTCATAACCCGCTGAAAGACCCGCACAGAAAATTCGTAACCTATTAATTACCTGTGAGTTCGTACACTTCTGCCAATGCGGTGCCTTGCGTGGAATTAATACCGGAAACAATGGCCGTATAGGACCCCGGCGGGAGGGTCACCACGATGGCAGAGTCGAGTGACCCCGCGGGTATCGTGAAGGCCCCGCCTGAGGCCATGTCCGCAGCCGTTGCCTGGCGGTAGCTCGCGGCCACGGAGGAAGTTCCCGCGGCCGGAGGAGTTCCCCATCCCGTGTCGGTGGCGACAAGCGTGTTGGTGGAATCGTAAATGCCGACCGAGGGCTGTGCGAGGGTGCCCGTGAGACCGAAGGAGCCGAGCGCGGGGCCAATTCCCCGGACGAGAAGCTCTGCGGGCTCATTTCCCTCGACGACAAAGCCGCAGATTGCCACCTGCGATCCCGTGCCCACGTGGCAGCGGGAGGAGATGTTCTTAAGGGATTCTGGAACCGTGGTGCTCATCTCGTACACCTCGGAGAGCGCGACGCCCCCGGTCGCCCCTGCGCCCGAGACCTCGACCGTGTAGCTGCCCGTTGGAAGCGTGAGCACCATCGCCGAGTCCGCCGAGCCCGGCGCGAGAGCGAACGCCCCGGTGATCGCCATGTCCGAAGCGGTCGCCTGGCGGAACGTGGCGCCCGAAAGTGAGGATCCTGCCAGGGGAGCGCTTCCCCACCCGGCATTGCTCGCGACCAGGGCGCCCGCCGAGTCGAATACGCCCACGACCGGGCTTGCGAGGGTTCCCGCGACCCCGAGGGAGGCCAGCCCGGGCCCCACCGCGCGCACAAGAACGTCCTTCGTCGAGCCGGCGGCACCTGCCACCACAAAGCCCGCGATGACGATGTTGCTACCGGTATCCACCTGGGCCCGCACGGACACGTTCGCGAGGCGGTGGCTAAAAACCGTCTTGCCGCCGAGGGCCGGGATCAAGTTGGCAACGCTGGGGCTGCCTATGCCGGAGCAAAGGTCGTACCCCGGGCCGGCGGAGTAGGCGCCGTTCGTGCCGCTCGTGATGTCATGGAACGCGCTCGTCCCGGAGAGCGGGTAGATGTGGGGCCCAAGCAGGCCGATCGGTCCCAGGCCAGCGGCGGCCCTGCCCTGGTTCACGAGCGCCACAACCGCCGACCAGATCGGGCAGGCGACGCTCGTGCCCCCGAAGGTGAGCGGCGTGGCATTGATATAGGCAAGGACGCCCAGGTTGTCGCCGGTCAGGGGCGCATTCCCGGGGCCACCATTCACGCTCTGCAGGTCCGCATTGGCAAAGGAGGCCACGTCGGGGATGCATCGCATGGCCTGGCTGGCAAGGACGGCGTTGCCCGTCTGCCATGCCGGCTTTGCGAAGAAGCCGCTGACCCCGCCGCCGGTCGCGGCGTCCGTGCTCGCGATCTGGTTCCAAACGACCTCGCTCGAATACGCCCAGTTGCCGGCGAAGGTGATGGTGGTCCCGCCCACGGCCGTCACGTTGGGGTCGCTCGCGGGATAGGCGACCGCCAGCGGCGCCGAGGCGCTGTAGTTGCCCGCCCCCGTGCCATTGGCCGTGTTCGAGCCGCAGTCCCCGGTCGCCGCCATCACCGAGACGCCGGCCGCCGCGAGGCTTGCATACTGCTGGGAGCTTGCCCGGAGCACCGCGGTCCCCTCGGTGCCCTCGGTGTAGCCGAAGCTGATCGAAAGGACCGACATGGTCGGGAACTGCGGGATGTCGTCCAGGATCTGCGCGATGCACTCGAAGGCATCCGTCGCCACGTACATGCGGATCCCCACACCCGGCGCGATCGCGCTCGCCCACTGGGCGTCGATGTTGGCCTCGATCGTGCCGTCGGCCGGGGGATTGGGCCCCGCGCCCCCGTCCACGTCGATGTTCACGACGTTGCCCGGCGACTGCGGGATTCCTGTCGCGCCCCAGAACAGGGGCAGGTCCGTCGTGATCGTTGGCGCCTGGGCGACAATCGCAACGATCTGTCCCTCGCCCGTGGCCGAGGCCGGGATCGCATAGGCAGAGGCGATGTTGTCCGGCGTGATGTACACCGACTCCCCGAAAACGTCGTTGGGGTGCGGCACCGAGGCCGGTTCCAGATGCCTGAGGCGGAACTCGGGTTGGAGGCCGTTCACGGAGAGCACGAGCGGCGCCAGTTCCCCTGGCACGGTCGGCTCGGATATCGCCGAGGTGTACTCGCCGTCCCTGGCCGCAACACGCGCAAGCGCAACGCCGAACGCCCGGCTGACGTCGGAGGCCCTGCCGCTCACGAAGACGGTCGTGTGCGTGCGGTCCCCGAGCGTCGGGGTGAAGCCCTGCCCGAGGAGCCACCCCGATACGCGCGCATAGTCGCCCCGGAGCGGCAGGTACCTCGCCTCCATCTCGGCCGCGGGCACCTGCTCCCCCGCCGCCAGCCTCGCCTCCAGCCCCGCAAAATCGCGCATCGGGAGCGTCACCGAAAAGCGCATCGGGGCTGCGAGTTCCTGCGCGGTAAGGACCGTGCGCTCGATCCGGGCCCCGCCGATCGAAAGCCCGCCCGCGTCCGGCAGCCGAACCGAGCCTGAAATGACGCCGCGCCCCCCGGACACAGGTGCGGCGCGCCCTACGGCCGCGCTCGCCGCCAACACGATCCCCGCCGCGGCGGCCTTGGCCCAGCGTGCGCTCGGCAGGCCCGTCACAGCCGGATCCTCAGTCCGTCGTGCGCGAGCTTGAACCCCTCGGGCAGGAGGGCCTCCGCCGGGCCATGGTCGGTCAGGTGGGTGAGGTGCGTGAGCCACACCGCCCGCGCGCGGAGGCCCTTGCCGGCCTCGACCGCCTCATCGATGCTCATGTGGGAGGGATGGGGGAGCGGCCGCAGGCCGTCCAGGATCACGGCGTCGGACCCCTGCGCGAGAGCAATCGCCTCCGGTGTCAGGGCCTTGCAGTCGGTATAGTAGGCGAACTTCCTTCCCGAGCTCCTCTCGGTGAACACAAGCCCGATCGTGCTCGTGCCGCCATGGGGCAGGAGCGTTGACTCTATCCTTCCCTGGGGGGTGTCCATGACGGGGGGCATGTCCCTCAGGCTGAAGGCCGGGTAGCCGCGCACGACGGCCTGCGGGATGATCGCGTAGGGGAAGATCGCGCGCACGCGGTCGGCCGCCTCGGGTGTCGTGTGGATGGCGAGCGAGCCGCCCCCGCGCATGTCGCAGAACCGGCGCAGGTCGTCCATGCCCGTCAGGTGGTCCGAGTGTCCGTGGGTCAGGATGAAGACGTCGAGCCGTTTGATCCCCTCCCTCACGCACTGGATCCTGAGCTCGGGGGACGCGTCGACCTGCACGTGGAGTCCGTCCATCACGACATGGATGGAGGTCCGGGTCCGACTGTTCCGGGGATCCAGGGAGGTGCAGACCATGCACGCGCACCCGATCATGGGAACCCCCTGCGACGTGCCGCTACCTAGGACGATGACCTCCATGGACTTCAGGCCCACGATTGGTCCAAGGGTGCCGCAACGCAAGGCGGGCCGCTTTGGGGGCGCAAAAAAAAGCGCCCCGGCCTTTTCGGGCCGGGGCGCCTGTCAATGTGTTCCGTGCTGCCGGATCAGTAGTCCATGCCGCCGCCCGGGGGATGGGCGGGAGCCGCTTCCTTCTTCTCCGGGATCTCGGTGATCATGCACTCGGTCGTGAGCAGGAGCCCGGCGATCGACGAGGCGTTCTGGAGGGCGGTGCGCGTGACCTTCGTGGGGTCGACGACGCCGGCCTTCACCAGGTCCTCGTACTTGTCGGTCGCCACGTTGTAGCCGAAGTTGCCCTTGCCGGCGAGAACCTCGCCGACGACAACCGCGCCTTCAACACCGGCGTTCGAGCAGAGCATCCGGATCGGGTGCTCGATGGCCCGGCGCACGATCTGGGATCCGATCTTCTCGTCGCCCTCGAGGCTGAGGGCGTCGATCGACTTGGCCGTCCTCAGGAGGGCGACGCCGCCGCCGGCGACAATGCCTTCCTCGACGGCCGCGCGGGTCGCGTGGAGGGCGTCCTCGACGCGGGCCTTCTTCTCCTTCATCTCGACCTCCGTGGAGGCGCCGACATTGATGACGGCAACGCCGCCTGCCAACTTGGCGAGGCGCTCCTGGAGCTTCTCGCGGTCGTAGTCGGAGGTGGTCTCGTCGATCTGGCGGCGGATCTGCTTGACGCGCCCCTGGATGTCGGAGCCCTTGCCGCCGCCCTCGACGATGGTCGTGTTCTCCTTGTCGACCACGATCCGCTTTGCGCGGCCGAGGTCGGCGACGGTGACGTTCTCAAGCTTGATGCCGAGATCCTCGGTGAAGCAGCGGCCGCCCGTGAGGATCGCGATGTCCTCGAGGATGGCCTTGCGGCGGTCGCCGAAGCCGGGGGCCTTGACGGCCACGACGTTGAGCGTTCCGCGGATCTTGTTGACGACGAGCGCCGCGAGGGCCTCGCCCTCGACTTCCTCGGCGATGATGAGGAGCGGCTTGCCGCTCTTTGCGACCGTCTGGAGGAGGGGGAGCAGGTCGTTCAGCGCGCTGATCTTCTTCTCGTGGATGAGGACGTAGGCGTCCTCGATCACGGCCTCCATGGCCTCGGCGTTGGTGACGAAGTACGGGGACAGGTAGCCCTTGTCGAACTGCATGCCCTCGACGACCTCGAGGGTCGTCTCGATGGACTTCGCCTCTTCGACCGTGATGGTGCCGTCCTTGCCGACCTTGTCCATGGCGTCGGCGATGATGTTGCCGATCGTGTCGTCCCAGTTGGCGGAGACGGTGGCGACCTGGCGGATCTCCTCGCGGTCGGAGACCTTCTTGGAGATGCGTGCGAGCTCGGCGACCGCGGCCTCAACGGCCTTGTCGATGCCGCGCTTCAGGAAGATCGGGTTCGATCCGGCGGTGACGTTCTTGAGTCCCTCGCGGTAGATGCCCTCGGCCAGCACCGTGGCCGTCGTCGTGCCGTCGCCGGCTGCGTCGGAGGTCTTGGATGCGACCTCCTTCACCATCTGCGCGCCCATGTTCTCATAGGGGTCCGGCAGCTCGATTTCCTTGGCGACCGTGACGCCGTCCTTGGTGACGGTCGGCGAGCCGAATTTCTTGTCGATGACGACGTTGCGGCCCTTGGGCCCGAGCGTCACCTTGACGGCGCGGGAGAGGAGCTCGACGCCCCGAAGGATCTTTTGACGAGCGGACTCGTCGAATAGGAGTTGTTTGGCAGCCATTTTGATTAAGTTTTTTTGGATTGGTTCTCTGTTGTTCCCCGCCTCAGGCGATGACGCCGAGGATGTCGTCCTCGCGGACCAGGGTGTATTTCTGCTCGTCGAGCTTCACCTCGGTGCCGCCGTACTTGCCGACGAGGACGCGGTCGCCCACCTTCACCTCGAAGGGGATGACCTTGCCGCTCTCGTCGCGCTTGCCGGTGCCGAGCGCGATGACTTCGGCCTCCTGCGGCTTCTCTTTTGCGCTGTCCGGGATGATGATACCCCCGCGGACCTGCTCTTTGTCCTCGAGATGTTTCACGAGGACGCGATCACCTATCGGTCTGATTTTGACTTTAGC
>Ga0302279_10000411_pt1 | contig 62080 bp, 41 predicted proteins | sample III_Bog_N3_3_FD_194541 | JGI IMG/M metagenome (GOLD analysis project Ga0302279, IMG submission 194541) | Peat permafrost microbial communities from Stordalen Mire near Abisko, Sweden - III_Bog_N3_3 | ecosystem: Environmental > Terrestrial > Soil > Wetlands > Peat | place: Sweden: Abisko... | reverse complement strand
AATCAGCGCGATGCCCGTGGTCATGTATTCCTCATTCCAACAAATGAAATCCAGGCCGCCGTCGTCCGGTTCGACCGGCTCCGCCGGCGGTTCATCTATTAGCCTGTCTTTATTTACATGATTATGCACACTTATAACAACCTCCATTATGACAACCCGGCAATCCCCGTGTCAACGAAAACGGTGGACCGGAAATGATTCAGGGCGCGCGGGTTATGCCGCGCCAGGAACGCCCAACCAACCCCGGTGCCTCCCCGCCATGCAAAGCCGTGCCCGAGATCCGAGACTCGAGAACCCAGACCCCAAACCCCGCTCAGCGGCGCGTGACGGCGGCGCAGGTTTGAAAACCGGCATACAAGGCGGTCCGCATCCGGTCGGCGTCAAATTCCGCCCGGGCACACCGCAGAATCTCCGCTTGATATCGGGCTTTCGGAGCCGGGTCCGCCAGCGCCGCCGTCAGGCGCTCGGCCAGCTCATTGACGTCCGCCGTGGTGAGCCAAACGCCCACGTCATAGGCGCAGGCCATTTTCACCACACTGCTCTCGGGATGCCCCAGCGTGATCACGGGCAGGCCCGCCCCCAGATAACTGACGAATTTGGTGGGCAGACTAAAACGATTATAACGCGGGTCATCATCCGTCAGCGACATCGGGGAAAAGCCCCAGTCGCATTGCTTCAAAGCGGCGGCCAGTGGGGCGGCGGCCAGATTACCGTGCTCCTTCATCCACGCCGGGTCGAACCAGGACCGGTCGCGATACGAATGATTGCCGAAGAACTCCAGGGCCACCGGCCGGGACAGCCGGTGGCGATTTTTTTTGAGGGCGGAGACAAAGGTGCCGAACGCCGCCTCCACCAGAATAGTCCCCGCATACGCGATCCGCAGCGGGCCGGTGGTCGGGACGGGCGGCCCGTTTAGGAATTCAAAATCCTCCCGCTCCAGCCCGGCCCGGGCCACGGCCCCCTCCTGTCCCGTACGCGCCAACAAATTCTGAATCATGGGCTGGCAAATGGCGTCGCGCGTCGTGGCACCGGCGTATAACCGGTCCGCCCCCGCCAGCATCCGCCGGGTGGGACCGCCGCCGAAAGTCCGCACCATCGAACCACAGTCGGCATAATCATGAATGCTCACATGCATGCCCGTCCCGTCCCGGGGCAGGACTTTGGCCAGCGGCGGAATGGACCAACCGTGCGGGATGACCCAGACCACGTCCGGCTGCCATTGGCCCAGCGTCCTGCGGAAATGCCGGGTCGCCCAAGGGGTCCAAAGCTGCTCCAGCACCCACGATTTCGGTCCGCACCAGCGGCGGTTGGGATAGAGCTTGCCCGGGATGCGCGCCACCGCCTGGCCGGCCACGCGCCGACCGAATGTTTGATCCCGTTCGGGCAGGCAACTCCACCAGAAAAGCTGTTCCGCCGGCCAGTCCCGCAACATTTGCCGGACGACCGCCGGTCCACCCCCCGGGGCGTTGGGTGGAAACTCTGTGGCCACCAATAGGCGGGGAAAACGTTCATTCATGGCGTCATTTTGGTTCTTCGCTGTTTCAGAGGAATGGGAAGAGGACGGCGGCATTTGAGCATGGCGGGGATTTATAAGTATGCGGCCTCGGGTTTGGCCGTCGCGGAGCGACCTCGTGATGGTAGCCGTGTGGCTTCAGCCCACGGAAAGATCGGCGGAAAAGGCGTTTGCGTCGCGGAGCGACGTCTGACAATAGCCCGGCGTTTCAACGCCGGGTGTGCTTTTGCAGGGCGAAAGTCCCGCAGGGACGGCTGAAAATGGGCGCTATCCCGTAATTTAGCCTGAATTTCAGTCGTCCCTTCGGGACTGGTGGCGGATGGGGGCCAAACCCGATGATAAATCACCAGGCTCTTTTCGGTCAGCCCTCCGGGCTGGGAAACGACGGAGCGTCGTTGGAATCTAGCAGACCATCCCGGCGGTCGCCGGGCGCTGTTATGGAAATGCTCTAAGCTCATCTTGAAATCAAATTGGAATCCGCCTCCGGCCTTTGGGCTTTGGCCCGCCGCCGCAATTGCCAGTATTTCAGACAAATCAGCGCGTGATGGATGGGGCCGGACACGGCCGCCCAGGGGAATAATTTTCGTTCTTGCCGCCATTGCTCGCGCAGCCCGCGGAACGTTCCCAACGTCAGCCGGGAGAGGGCCGTGCGCAGGGGGCGGCGGCGAATCTGTTCCCAATCCCCCGGCCACGCTTCACTGGTCCACCGCCAGCCATTCAGATCCGTGGGTTTCCCCAGCAACGAAGCGGCAATCCGTTCCCGCCACCGATACGCCTGCTGGCGAAGCAGGAGGTTTTGCAAGCCATAGGACTTGCGTTTGGGCTGATGGTGCAGGGTCAGTTGCAGGGGTTCCCAAGTTCCATCCGCCACAGGCACCTGCTCGACCATGCCAAAAAATCGGACGCGCTGACGGTGGAACAGAAAATTCCGCCCGGCCGGCCAGACGCGGGACACCGCTTTTTGCCCGTCCCACAAAGGCCAGATGCAGGTGTAACCCGATAATTCGGTTGCCGGTTCGGGTTGCTGCCGGAAGGCGCGCAGCCACGCTTTCATCTCCTCACCGGGAATCTCATCGGCATCCAAACGCAAAATCCAGTCCGACCGCGCCTGTCCCCAGGCAAACGGCCAATGCGGCTCCTGCTGAAAGGCGCGTGGTCTTTCAAAAAACCGACCCCCGGCGGCTTCCACCATCGGGCGCACCCGGGTCGTATCCGGTCCGTCATGCACCACCACTAATTCATCGTAACAGCCCGCCGCGTGTCCGAGCAAGCGGCCGAGCAAGTCGCCTTCCTGATATACGCAAATAACCAGTGTGATGGCGGGCATCAGTTCAAATCGGGTTTCAGAAAGTTCTTGGGGGTGGTCTATTTGCAAATCAACCGTTCATAATCGCTTACAAAAAAAGCATTGCCCGTGCCCACCCGGGCGTCCACCCCCAGGCCGACACAAGTGAAACCCGCACTTGCCAGACGCGATTGAATTTGGTGAAACAATTCCGCCCCCTTGTAGGGCGAATGAAACAGGGCGATTTCAATAAAAATGGCGCGGGAACGCTTTAGGGTCTCGGCGGCGCCCGACAGCACCCGGCCTTCCGCGCCTTGAACATCCATCCACAGCAAATCAATGGCAGGCAACCGGGCGGCCTCCTGATCCAACGTGCTCAATTGCACTGCAAACGAAGTCATCCGTTTGTCTTTCACCTGATTGGTCGAGGCCCAACTTTCCAGATCAGGTTCCAAGAGGGATCCGTTGCCGGATAAACTCAACTCGTAAAAGGTCGCGTGGCCGGGCGCACTGCTCAGCGCCAGTTTGGCGACGGTCACCCGGGCGTCCGGCGCAAATTTCTTCACCAGGAATTCATGGGCGGCCGGATTTGGCTCGAAGCATAAGAATGAGGCGTGGGAGTAAAGGTTTTGCAGCCGTCCAATTTCCTCGCCCCGGTTGGCACCCACGATGATAATTTGGGAAATGTCGTCCGCCGACCGGTGCAAATAATCATGCAAATGGCGCTCCACATCCAGTTGGATGGCATCGTAAGGCGGCGGCAACTCCATCTCCGGATGATCCTGGTAACCCCGCCCCAACCGGCGTCGCAAGGCGCGCGTCAATGGACTATGCAAAGGGCGGATGATATCCCACAACTTTTGGTTGAACTGAGCACTCATGAGGCGGATTGTGTTTCAAGAAATGCCTGAATTCAACCAGAAACCAGTTAAACGGCCAATGTGGCTTCTGGTGAAAGGCGCGCGGCCCTTCAAAAAACCGGCCCCCCCGGCGGCTTTCACCACCGGGTGTCCCTGGGTCGTATCCGGCCTGTCATCCACCACCACCAAATCATCGCAACAACCCGCCGCGTGCTGGAGCGGGCGGCGGAGCAGGCCGCCTTTATGATATACGAAAATAACCAAGGAAATGGCGGGCATAAAGCAGCACAATAATTTGCCATATTAATATAAACGCACCGGGTGATGAATACGGATTCTCTCAGGACCGCTTCCGCCCCATCCGTTTGATAATGTTCCGCCCCCAATCAATACCCGGAGACTCAATGTATCTGTGCGCCAGAAAGGCGAGGGCATACGCCAGGGGGAAGACCACCGCCAGACACGCCAGAAATCGCCACGCCGGTGAAAATCCGGTAAACGGAGTCTCCAGTGTGAGCAGCCGGATCACCAGGATCAACAGCGGCACATGGATTAGGTACACACCGTAGGAGGTGTCGGCCGAGAACTTGAAAATCTTGAGCCCAATAAACCGGGCCAAAAGTTTCATCCCCCGGTCGAGCGTGGCAAAACCGGTGCCATAATTCAAGGCGAGCTCATAAAAAGAAAACAGGAAGCAGATCAAAAGGAACTTTTTCATATAGAGGCCGGCCACGACCATGGCCAGCAACAACAAAAAAGTGCGCTTTGTGGAGTTCTCCATTCATAAAGCCCCGCGGCCAGCAACATGCCCACGAGAAAGCAATCAATTTTGAGGGGCAAGAAGGTCGGATAGGGGAAAACCCCGAGCCATTTAGGGTCCGCCCAAATCCCCACTCCAAAAAGTTGCAAAGCGAGCCAATGAATGCCCAGGAGCACCACGACCCCACCAACAAACTGGGTGCGCGAGAGCAAGAGAGCCAGAAACGGAAAGAACAAATAGAACTGCATTTCCAATCCGATACTCCAGTCCGGCAAGGGATTGCTTTGAGCGAAAGCAGGAATGAAACCGAAAAGGAAGGTGAAATGGGCCAGCACATGGGCCGCCGTCAATTTTAGGCTGGTGGGATCGTGCGGTCCTTGCACGTCAACCTGGTGCAGCGCGAGCCGGTTTTGGGTGATGTCTCGCAGGAGACCATCGTGAAGCAAATACACCACAACCAGCGCGCAGTAATACAACGGGGCGATGCGGAAAAAGCGACGGATATAAAACTTGCCGCAGGTTTTGGCGCTGCCCCAAGCTTCCCCCATCTGGCGACGCTCATAAAAATGCCACATCATCAAAAAACCGGAGATGAGCATAAACACTTCCACGGCCAGACTGCCATAGTTAAAAGCCAAAAGCGACTGCGCCCCGCTGACCGAAGCCGCAGTATGGCTGATCAATACCGTAAAAGCGCTCTAACCGCGCAAAAAATTCAGCGAGGCAAACGCATGCTCAGTTGGTTTTCGGGAGTCGGGAAAACTCCCGGCGGTTTGTTTTGTTTCAGTCATTTGCTCGTCTTTACCCGCAGGCTCCGCCCGCTACGCAGGGGGCCAAGAGAAATTTTCCATGATTTGCAAAATAACTAAAGACTTTTTCTGAATTCATGGAATCGCACCCGGTAATAAAACGGGCGCAGCGCGAGTTGTTCCCGCCAGGAATGACCAAATTGGTGGGCGTCCAGATAGGCGGCGGCATCCCGGGCCTTGACCAAATCCCCGGGTGCCAGCGGATTGGGGCGGCGCTTCAGGGCGGAGCGCAGGAGGGTTTCCAATCGGTTGAGGGAAACCTCCGGGTCGGCCAGGGTGCGGATGTGCCGTTGCGCCTGCCGGCCCATCGTTTGCCGCAATTCCGAATCCGCCGCCAGTTTCACCATCGCCGCCGACATCGCCGCCGGGGTGCTGGTCACAAATCCACAGACACCATGCCGCACCAGCTCGATCTGCGCCTGATCCTGCCAGGGCACGGAGTGCGTGAGCACGGGTTTGCCCAGATTCATCGGCTCGGCAATCCCGTAGCCAAAACTTTCGCCAATCGAGGAGGTGTGCAGCACCACATCCAGCGCCGAGAGCGTCAGGCGCAGTTCCTCCGCCTCCAAGGTGGCCGGCAGCAGGACAAAGCGGTCGGCATCCGGTGCGGCCCGCAGTTCGTCGGCGACGAGCGGTGGCGGCTCGCGCAACAGGAGCTTGAGCTTGGGGTGGCACCGCTGCGCCCGCCGGAAAGCGTCCACGACCAGCGGGCTCCATTTGTTGGGCTCGGGCCGCGCGAGCCGGCCAAACAGGATTTCATCGTCCGCCACGCCATGTTGTTGGCGGAACGCGGCAATCTCAGCGGCGGAAGCGGGTTCCACGGGATCCAAGGGATAAACCGCGACGCTCGCATGGCGGAAAAAGTCGGCCTCCAACTTCCGAAACGAGCGCCGGGCGGCTTGCACACCACTGGTCCAGGAAATGAACAGGCGGTAATCCGTCCAGGCTTCCTCACGGGGATTTTCCAGCCGGCCAAAAACATTGGTCTGCACCACGGGGATTTTCTGCGGCAACAATTTCAGGGCCGCCCCCAAAACATCCCCCGAATGGGGATAACCAGGGGCATGAGCGTGAATCACTTCCGGTCCCAGATCGCGCAGGGCTTCCGCCACGACCGCCGCTTGCGCCGCCACCGTTCGCACCGGAATTTTAAACGCTTCCAATTCGGCGCGGCGCGGCCCGTCGGCCAGGGTCAGCACGGTGACCGCATGGCCGCGCGCCTGCAATCCCCGCGCCCAGCGGCCCGCGGCTTTTTCCGTGCCGCCCAGGCCGAGGCTGTTGATAAGGACCACGAGTTTCATGGGGCGGCGGGTTTTCGGGCCACCAAATAGCAGTTGAAGCGCCGCACGGCGGGCGAAATACCCGGCATCTGATCGGAGGTTTGCACGATCTCCGCCCCGGCCGTTTGAAAAAACCAGACCAGATCACGGAGTTGCACCAGATGCACGGCATCCGTGTCAATGGCGTAATCGGCCTCGTGCAAAATGCGCGGGCTTAAATTGATCCAAAAAGCGCCGGGCGGGGACGCCAGTGCGCACTGTTTCCACCGGGGGGCGCGCAGTTTTAAATCCAGCCAATGCGCCGCGGCGTCGGCCAGCGCCCCGGCCTTGACTTTGGCGCTGAACCGGCCCGGCGTGCGGCCGAAAAAAACGCTGGGGGCATACCCGGGCGAGGCGATGAATTCCGGGCAGATGATGGCCACCAGGCCCCCGGGCCGGCAGAACCGCCAGAGCCGGTCCAAATACCGGGGCGGATCCGCAATGTGTTCAATCGTATAAAGACTGGCCACCACATCGAACCTGTCCGCCGGCGGCGAGGTCAGGGCATAAAACCGCGCCCGGGGGAAACGCCGCCGATTGTCCGCCAGCAGGGCCTCGCTGTGATCCAAGCCGGAATAAAGGCCGCCCTTTTTTTCAACATAGGGACACAAGTGCGCCGTGCCGCAGCCCACCTCCAGCACCGTGGTCCCCGGAACCACCCGGTCCAGCAAATCGCAATGGAACGGCTGGTCTTGCGGATTGTATTGCGCCGCCGACCGGTCCGCCGTTTGATAATATTTCGGCGGGGGATTCTGGTAAAAGGCCGTCAGCGCCCGTTCCAGCCCGGCGATTTGTTGCTCCGAAAGTTCGGCGCGGCGGTGCAGGGAGAGACTCATGATTCAGCCCGCCGGGGGCACCGGCCGGAATTCCCGACGGTCCCCGTGCCGGCGGGTCCGTGTTGGGCGTCATCCTGATTAATTATCCGGTGCATCGTCCCGGGAACATAATTGAAAACCACGACCGTGAAAACCCAAAACCGCAACGCCGGAAAAGGGGCGCATCCCGGAGTTCATGGCGGCCTTTGGAGTGCGGTCCCGCAGACTGCACCTTATAGGCATTTCATGGATTGGATAGGCAACCGGTTTGGCAATCCCAAAGGGATTGTGGCCCAAAGCCCAGGGTTGGCGCCGAGCGCCTACCCTGGGAAGGGGGGGAGATAGTTTCATCAACCCCAACGGGGTTGTGCCCGGCCCCGCCCGCCACCCGATGGGCCGCAACCCCGTTGGGGTTGTTTTCCCATTGCGACGTTCACCCAGGGTAGCGCCGTTGGCGCAACCCTGGGCTTTGAGGCGGAATCCCGTTGGGATTCGGGCGGGGAACTCGGCCGGTCGGAGCTTGTTTGATTGGTTTGAGGCAGATGCCTATAAGGTGCAGCCCGCAGTCGCGGGATCGTCGAGTTCAAATACGTTTGCCTGTCCGCCCTCGCCAACAACTTCGAGATACACGGGAAATCCTCCGGCGACGGGAATTTCCCTTGTCTCTGAATCGGGGTTGCCAGTGGGATACGGCGAAAAATGAATTTTGCCGAAGCACGATTTTGGGGGTTGTTGCTTGCGGGCTTGGGAATCATCGCCTTACTTCGTTTCCTCCTGCGTTACCGCTCCACCGCAAACAACGGGCGCTTTGATAAGCTGGCCCTGTCCGGTCTGGGACTCGGCTTGCTGCTGTGCACCAGCCCGGCCACGTTTCTGATTTTCTTGGTGGTGGCCATCGGTTCTTATGTCGGCCTCCAATGGGTTTTGCAACAGGCGGAGGGCCGCCAGAAGCACTATCTATATGTGTTGATTCCCTTGCAATTGCTCCCGTTGCTTTACTATAAATACGCCAATTTCGCCGTTAACGGGGTGTTGGGCCTGGACGTGTCCACGCTGCGCAACCTGGTGATTCCCGTCGGGGTTTCGTTCTATTCCTTTCAAAAAGTGGCCTTTGTCGTGGACACCCTGGTATTCCGCCAGCCGCTGCCGCACTGGCTCGATTATATGAACTTCGCCGGGTTTTTCCCGCAGATCGTCGCGGGGCCCATTGAACGGCGCGGCGATCTGTTGCCGCAAATGGAACAATTCCGCTTCCGCTGGTCGCCCGCGAACTTGAATGAAGGCGCCACTTGGATTGCGCTCGGCTTGTTTTTCAAGCTCTGTCTGGCCAACAATTTGGCCGCGTATTTTGATGGCGCTCCCGCGGACAATGCCTGGATGATCTGGATGAACAATCTGGTGTTCGGCCTGCGCATCTATTATGACTTCGCCGGTTACAGTCTGGTGGCGGTCGGTTTGGGGCTCTGCCTCGGGGTCCGGTTGACCCTGAACTTCCGCAGTCCCTATTGCGCCACCAGCAGCATGGAATTCTGGCGGCGGTGGCACATTACCCTCAGCCAGTGGTTTCGGGATTATCTCTACATTCCCCTCGGCGGCGGGCGTGTGCGTTGGTGGGCCTTCAACCTCGCGCTCGTCTTTGTCGTCTCCGGCATCTGGCACGGCGCGGGGTGGAACTTTTTAATCTGGGGTGCCCTGCACGGCGTCGCCCTGATCATCAACCGGCTGTTGGGGCGGCGGTTCCGTTTGCCGGCGTTTCCCGCCTGGGGGTTGACCATGCTCACCTGCTTTTGCGCCTGGCTGTGTTTCTATGAGACCCAGACGGTCACTTTGATCCTGAAAATGAAAACCCTGTTCACTCCCGCCGCTTATGGTCCGGCGGCGTGGCAGGCGTTCCAGGCCAAATACAACGATGCGGGCGGTTTTGTGCTGGGTGGTTTGCTGGCCTTGACCGGGGTGGTTTTGGCGCTGGAGTGGCTCTCGATTGCCCGGCGCGACACGCCTTATTATTTCTTGCGGCGCCCGGTCATGCTCGGCCTCCTCATTGCGTTGACAGTCATTCTCGCCCCGGAAAAAGACAATGGATTCATCTACTTCGCCTTCTAAAGCCCGCCTCCCGGCTTTGGCCCTGAAGCTGTTGCTCGTGGCCCTGACGGCGTGGCTGGCCGGTGCCTTCTATACGGTGGAATTCAGTCCGGACGTGCTGGGGCATGTGCGGGAAGCCCGCCTGAAGGCCCGGTGGGCGGAGAAGATGTCGTGCGAACATGGAGCCAAAACCGTGGTTTACGGCGGTTCCAGTTGCACCTTTTCCATTGATGGCCGGCGGTTGTTGGACCAATTTCAACTGCCCGTGGTCAATTATGGCTTTGGGGCCGACTTGGGCGCGCTGGTGTTGACGGAAGCGGTCCTGGACCAGGTTCATCCCGGAGACACCCTGATTGTGGCGTTGGAACCGGGATTGCTGACCGGCCCGCTGGATCCGCCGGGCTTGGGCATTAAATTTGCCTTCGCGGAACAGCATCCCGGCTGGGTCACCCACCCGGCGTTTTCCCTGCCGGCGCAAGGCTGGTTTCACGCCCTGGCCGCCCTGCGGCCGGGCAGTTATCACACCTTCACCCTGTTGGGCAAAATCGCCCTCCGCCAGCCCCTCATGCGCTATTCCATGGATGATTTTAATCCCAGTGGTTATGCTCAAACCCCGGTCCGCTTGGTCATCAAAGGTCCGCCCGGTCATGGCCCGGAATTATCTGCGGGCGCACGGATGTTGTTGCAAGATTTGCAGGTCTGGTGCCGGCAACGGCGGGTGCGGATCGCCTATTCGCTACCGTGGGCCTACACCCCGCCGGCGGCGAAGGCGGCCTTTCTAAAATCCAACCTTGATTTTCTCCGGCAGGTGAACCAAATCCTCCCGGTCTTGAAAGACCCGTTGCTGGGGGCCGACACCGTGGCGGAACATTATTCAGACACGGCCTGGCATCTCACGGCCGCCGCCGCCGTCCTGCGCACCGATGACTTTGCCCTCCAACTCAAGAACTGGAACCTGTGGACGGACGCCGAACTGCGTCGCGTCCAGTCTCAATTGTAGAGCAATCCCCGGAATATGCCGTCGAACCAGGCGTGGTTAAGGCGGGTGACAAATCGGTTGCCGGTATGATTTCACACTGCGGCGCCCTCCCCGGTGGATTTGTTTGCCAGGGTCCCGCCCCACAGGGTGGCGGCAACTGCGCTTTGACCGCTTATATCAAAGCGCCCGGCTGGTCACCGTTGGCCCGGCTTCAGGAATCCGCCAGGCCGGCCGAACCAAAGGTTGAAAATCCCCGCCGCGTCCGGCAGACTAGCCCGGTGAAATGGATCCAACTTGTTGTCCTGTGCCTGGTGCCGGCCGGGTTCGCCGGCTGCCAGAAAACTGGGCCGCCTTCCCCGCCGCCGGTGGCCGAACATCAATACCCCACCCAGGCGCAACCCCACCTGCCCACCCTGAAAATTTATCTCGGCGCCGAAACCCTCGATGCCGAACTCGCGCTTTCCCCCATTCAAGAAGAGACCGGCATGATGTTTCGCACCAACATCCTGGACACCGATGCCATGCTGTTCGTGCTGCCCTATCCGCAGCACGCGGATTTTTGGATGTATCACTGCCCGGAATCCATCTCCGCCGCCTATATCACCACCGAGGGCATTATCGCCGAAATTCATCACTTGGAAAAAAATGACACCAATGGCGTGGTCGCCGCCGCCGACAACATTCAATTCGTCCTCGAAACCAGCGATGGCTGGTTTGCCCGGCATCATGTGACCCCCGGCATGGGGGTGAAGACCGAACGGGGTTCGCTGGCGGAGACGTTTTTGCCCCACTAACCCCATGGCCAATCACGCCCGATCCGAGATTCTGTTTGCCGCCGCCCTGAATTACATTCCCGGCGGGGTGAATTCCCCCGTGCGCGCCTTTCGCGCCGTGGGCGGACAACCGTTTTTCGTCAACCGCGCCAAAGGCTGCCGCGTGTGGGATGTGGATGGCAATGAATACCTGGATTATGTCCTGACCTGGGGGCCGGCCATTCTCGGCCATGCCCACCCGAGGATCATTAACGCCGTCAAGGCGGCGGCCGACCTCGGCACCAGTTTTGGCATTCCCAACCCGCTGGAGGTCACGCTGGCCCGGATGATCTGCACCCGCGTGCCCAGTGTGCAAAAGGTGCGGATGACGAGTTCCGGCACCGAGGCCTGCATGAGCGCCCTCCGCCTGGCCCGGGGCTTCACGAAGCGTGATAAAATCATTAAATTTGACGGCTGCTATCACGGCCATGTGGATTCCCTGCTGGTCCGGGCCGGTTCCGGTGCGCTGACCTTTGGCCACCCCGACAGCGCGGGCATCCCCGCCGCCTTCACGCAGCACACCATCGTGGTGCCGTATAACGATCCCGAAGCGGTCCGGGCGGTGTTCGCCGCCAACCCCGGCCAGGTGGCCGGCATCATCATTGAACCCGTCCCCGGCAATGCCGGGCTGTATCTGCCCCGGCCCGGCTATCTCGAATTTTTGCGGGAAATCACCCGCACCGAAGGCGCGCTGTTGATTTTTGACGAGGTGATGACCGGCTTCCGGGTGGCGTTTGGCGGGGCCCAGGAACGGTTTGGCATCACGCCGGATCTGAGCTGTTTTGGCAAAGTGATTGGCGGGGGGCTGCCCGTGGGGGCCTTCGGGGGGCACGCCGAGATCATGGATTGTCTGGCGCCGCTGGGGCCGGTTTATCAGGCCGGCACCCTGAGCGGCAACCCGCTGGCCATGGCCGCCGGGATTGCCGCCCTGGAGGAACTGGAGGCGGCCCCGGTCGCCGGAGCGGCGGCCCGGGTTGGGGCGTATGAAGGTCTGGAAGCGCTGGGCGCCCAACTCGAAGCCGGCCTGACCGCCGCCGCCCGGGCCGCCGGCATTCCCGTGCAATTCAACCGGTGCGGCTCCATGTTTTGCGGCTATTTCACCAGCGCGCCGGTCCATAACCTCGCCGACGCCATGCACAGCGACCGCGAACGCTTCAAAAAGTATTTCCACGGCCTGCTCGACGCCGGGGTGTATCTGGCCCCCTCTCAGTTCGAGGCCGGCTTCATTTCCACGGCGCACCGCCCGGAGGACATTGAGCAAACCATCGCCGCCGCCGCCCGGGTCATGAAACAACTCTGACCCCGCCCCATTGTAACCTTGGACCGGGGCGGGACGTCTGCTATCGTATCCCGCCGCGACCATGGGGTCGGAGTCGGGAACGAACAACCACAACCTAAATATGAAATTGAATCAAACGACGTTAATGGCCGCGCTGGCCCTGGGCAGCCTGCTCACGCTGGGCCCGGCCCTCAACGCGCAGAATGCCACCCCCACCAACGCCCCGGCCGTCACCCCGCCGCCCGCCGGCACTCCGCCCGCAGTCATTCGCGGCCGGGGCAACCCCATTGATGCTTATACCCGGCTGTTGGCGCTGACCGATGACCAGAAGCCCAAGGTGCAGGCCGTGCTCGATGACCAACGGAAAAAATTGACCGAACTGCGCCAGGATACCACGCTTGCAATGCCAGATAAAATTGCCAAACGGAAGGCCATTCAGGAGGAAGTCGCCGCCAAATTCAAGGAGATCCTGACCCCCGAACAATTTGTCAAGTATCAGAGATTGCCCCAGATGGGCCGCCGTCCGACCACCCCGCCGCCGGCCGCCACGGCCCCCGCCGCCGCCCCCGCGCCCGCCCCGGCCGGCAATTAAGCGGTCGCATTCATCAAGCTTGGTTCAGGGACGGCTTCCCGCCGTCCCTTTTCCATTCCGTCTGGCTACGGCGTCTGCACCCGGTAAAACCGCATGGCGGGACCGTTCGTGGTGGTGAATTGATATTCGCTCCCCGGCACGTTCGTGGTCAACACCGCGCTGCCGTTGGTGGTCCAGGGTCCGGTAAGTTGGCTGGCCTGCAACAGGTGGAACGAGGGGGCCGCCCCGGAGGCGAGGGCGAAGTTGATTTTCACCTGGCCGGCCGAATTACTGGGCGCGCTCAAGAGCATGACGGCGGGACCGACAATCGCCGTCACCACCTTCACCGGGCCCACATCGAGCGGGAACTGGTTGAAAATCACCCCCTGGGCCTGCATAATATAATTCCCGGTCTGGGTCGGGGTGAAGGTGAAGTTGGTGGCGCTGGTGGCGTTGGTGGTCGGATTGAGCAGTTGCAGGGTGTTGGTCACAATGATATTCTGGAGGCACCAGCCCACGTAGTTGTAGTTATACGGATAATAGCCGCCCCCCGGAATCAGATCATAATTGAACCGCAGCAGCACCACCGCGCCGGCATAATTGGACAGCGCCAGCGTATGCTGGGTGAAGGTGGTTTCGCCGGGGCCGTTCGTGCCGGCCTCGGAAAAAAGGCTCAGCCAACTGGTTCCCCCGTTGGTGGACACCTGCACCCGCGCCACTTCATTGGTGGAGGCGTATCCCAGCAGGCTTTTGAAACTCACCGTCGTGCTGTTGGACGGAAACAATTGTTCATTCAACTGCAGCATCAGCGCGGTGGCGTTGACATGCGCCAGGTGAAAGCAGTTGCCCGTGAGATTATCCGGCGCGTTCGTGATGAGCGGGTAGGTCTGGACCGCCGAAACCGTGAAGTTGGTCGTGCCGTTCGCGGCGTTGTCAATCAGGCTGCCGTTGATGGCCTGCGCGGTCAGCCATTGGTAACCGGTGGTGTTGGGGTTCGTTGCAGGCGTGCAGCAGTAGGAATTGCCCGCCTTGACGGCCGGCTGGTTGGTGCCACTGACGGTCACGGGCACATAATCGGCGCCGGGGACGCCCGGGTCGAACACCGTCACCTGGTAGGAAAAGCGGTTGGTGCCAACGGCGGTCACCACATTGCTGACGGTGACGGCATAGACGGTGTCCGTGCCGCTAAACGGGAACACCGTTGCCATACTGGCCGGGTTCAGGCTGCTGGGATACCACACCAGGGTGTTTTCGCCATAACCGCTGACATAACTCTGCTGCGTCACGGCCAGCGGCACGCCGTTGCTGGTCATGGTCACGGTGGCGGCGCTGAGGTTCGCGTTCGACAAGGCAAACGACCATTGGGGAAACACGATCTGGTAGGGCGCATAACCCGCCGGCGGCCAGGCGACATAGGGGGCGGTCGTGGCGGGACGGGAACCCCAGTAATTGGCGTCAAACACCCACAACGCGTTGGCCGCCTCATTCGTGCCCTGGGACGGCACATCGCCGGCGGCCATGATTTGGGTTTGCGGATAAATGATGTAACGCCGGTGGCCGACTTCCGTGTTGTTGGCCCCGTAATCCCAGACATAACTCGTGATGGCATCCGGGCCATCCGAGCCCCACGCCAGGTTGGAATTGGCCGAGGCGTTGGTGCCGGCCGTGCTGAAGCAGCCCCAGCCCGTCCAATCGCCGGTGTGCTGCAGTTTATTGTTCTCCGACATCATCAGGGCGGCCGATTGATCCTCGGTGCTTTCGTCGGCGGCGAACGTCACGCCGGCGGGAAGGCCGGCCATCGCGCGGAACCAATTGACCCGCAGCAGCGTGGCGTCGTTGAACGTGGTGCAGTTGGTGCCCGGAAAGCAATCTGCGGTCACGGCGGTGGAGTTCATCGCCACACCTGCGGAGGCCAGGTAAACCGCGTTGTAAAATTCCCGGGTCTGCTCGCGGGAACTGGTGTTGACACTTATATTCCCGGTCACAAAGGCCGGGCGCGGCCCGCCGCCCGGCAAGCCCGATACATCGCGGGGCGGCAGCGGCGCATCCCCCAGCGTCGGTTGGGCGGGCGCGGAATGGAGTGCGCCCATCATCAGGGCCAGCCCCAGGCTAAATCTCAGAAAACCGGGCCGGAACCGGGTCGGCAACGAAGGCATTTGGCGGATGTTCATAAGTTCACGACCTGATTAAAATCAGATTAGACCATTATGCATCGGCGCGGCGCGGCCGGGCTTTAGGGTTTATTTTGCCGCGCCTGCCGCCGGCCCGCCGCCGGGGCGCAAATAAAACTCGATAAAGGGCGGCCCAGCCAGCAAATTAGCCGGCGTGGCCCTGCTGCAACGCTCCATTCAAGTTGGCTGGCAACTGCGCGTCTTTTTCACCGAAGACGTCTTTTCCCCGGCCAATCCCCTGTTGCAAAGTGTGCTGGCCGGGCCGCGCAAAGCGCTCGTGGTGCTGGAAGATTCCCTCGCCCAGGCCCAGCCCGATTTGGCGGAGCGCGTGACGGATTATTTCCGCGCCCACGCCGGTCAGGTCCGGTTGGTCCGTCCGCCCCTCTTCGTGGCCGGCGGCGAACGGGCCAAAAACTCGCAGACCATCATCAACGACCTGCTCGCGCACCTGCACCGCCATCATATTGACCGGCATTCTTATTTGGTGGCCATTGGCGGCGGGGCGCTGTTGGATGTCGCGGGTTTCGCCGCGGCCACGGCGCACCGGGGCGTCCGGCTGGTGCGCATCCCCACCACCACCCTGAGCCAGGCCGATTCGGGCGTCGGCATCAAAAACGGCCTCAACGCCTTCGGTCAGAAAAATTTCATGGGCACCTTCGCCCCGCCCTTTGCCGTCATCAATGATTTCAATCTGCTCGCCACGCTCCCGCCCCGGGACAAACGCGCCGGGTATGTCGAGGCGCTCAAAGTCGCCTGCGTTCGCGACGCCGCGTTTTTCACGGAAATCGAGACCGCCGCCGACCAACTCGCCGCCTTCCATCCCCCGGCCCTCAAACGCCTCATTTATCGCTGCGCCGAACTGCATCTGGATCACATCGCCACCGGCGGCGACCCGTTCGAAACCGGCTCCGCGCGCCCGCTCGACTTCGGGCATTGGGCCGCCCACAAATTGGAAATGCTCAGCCACTCCCGGCTCAGCCATGGCGAGGCCGTGGCCATCGGCATCGCCCTCGACGTGCTTTATTCCCGCAACCTCGGCTGGCTGGACGCCGCGTCCGCCGACCGGATTCTCAAACTGCTCGAACGCCTCGGCTTTTCCCTCTTTGCCGGTGAATTGCTCAACGATGATTCCGGTGGGGTGGCCCGCATCCTGGACGGACTGGAAGAATTCCGCGAGCATTTGGGCGGGGAATTGTCCATCACCCTCCTGCGCCGGATTGGGCGCGCGGAGGAAACGCACACGATGCAACCCGCGCTGGTTTTGGAAGCCGTCCAGGAACTCCGGCGGCGCGCCGGGCATCCATGAACCGGCTGGCCGTCATCAATGTCGTCGGCCTCACCGAAGCGCTCATCGGCGAAGCCACCCCGGCCCTGGCCGCCTTCCGCCGGCGCGGCGCACTGGCGCGCATCACCCCCGCCTTTCCCGCCGTCACCTGCACCGCCCAATCCAATTACCTCACCGGCGTCCCGCCCGCGCGGCACGGCATTGTCGGCAATGGCTGGTATCACCGCGAACTGGCCGAGGTGCAGTTTTGGAAACAATCCAACCACCTGGTGCGCGCCGAAAAAATCTGGGACGTCCTGCGCGCCCGGCTGCCGGGGTTCACCTGCGCCCAGTTGTTCTGGTGGTTCAACATGTATGGCGGGGTGGAGTATTCCATCACGCCGCGCCCGCTCTATCCCGCCGACGGCCGCAAGGTGTTCGACATCCATGCGTGGCCCCATGAACTGCGCCCGGCCATCAAAAAAGACCTGGGCGAATTCCCCTTCTTCGGCTTCTGGGGGCCGGCCGCCGGCGTCCGAACCCCCGCCGGTGCGCCCGACGCCACTTCCCGCTGGATCGCCCGGGCGGCCCAATGGATCGAGGAAAAACATCAACCCACGCTGAATCTGGTTTACCTGCCGCATCTGGATTACAATTTGCAACGGCTCGGGCCGTTTGTCCCGGGGCCGGCGACCGGGCGGCCGGTCCTCAACCCCGCCATCCTGCCCGACCTGCGCGCCATTGACGCCATCGTCGGTGAACTGATCACCTTTTTTGAAAGCCGGCAGGTGCGCGTGGTGCTGCTGTCGGAATACGGCCTCACCAACGCCGCCCAGGCCGTGCCCTTGAACCGGATTTTCCGCCATCGCGGCTGGCTCTCCATCAAGGACGAACTGGGCCGCGAAATGCTGGATGCCGGAACCAGCCGCGTCTTCGCCGTGGCGGATCATCAAATCGCCCACATCTATGTGAACGACCCCTCGCTCACCGATGAAGTTTTAACCCTGCTCCAGGGAACCGCCGGGGTGGACCGCGTGCTCGGCCCGGCGGAGAAGGCGGCGGCGGGCATTGACCATCCCCGCGCCGGCGACCTGATCGCCGTCGCCGCCGAGAACGCCTGGTTCAGCTATTATTATTGGCTCGACGACGCCTGCGCACCCGATTTTGCCCGCACCGTGGACATCCACCGCAAGCCCGGCTACGACCCCGTGGAACTGTTTCTCGATCCCACCCTGCCCCTGCCGCAACTGAAAATCGCCTGGCGGCTGCTGCAAAAAAAGCTCGGCTTCCGCATGTTGATGGATGTCATTCCCCTGGATGCCTCGCTGGTGAAGGGCTCGCACGGGCGCATCCCGGCGGACCCGCTGGACTGGCCGGTGTTCCTCACCAACCAGCCCGGGCTGCTGCCGGCCGGAACCATGGCCTCCACTGACGTATATCACGCCCTCCTCCGGCACGTCTTGGGAGACAATGAGCCGGGTTTCACCACGTCGCAAAAGTGAGGGTGCCGCCCGGCCCATGAACCCCTCGGTGAACCACCGCTGAAACCGCCATCAGCACCGGCGTCGGTCGAACCGTTCCCCTTCTCCCCGGGGGAGAAGGCCGGGATGAGGGCGGACGCATTTATTCCCAAGACCGGAATTCGTCGGGCTTGAAGCTTGGATTTTGAATTTTCCCCCTCAACCCCTCCCACCTTGAGCCGGCCTTGAACCGGCAAAAATAATGCCATCGCGAGCCAGATGTAGTATAATCATAATATGAAACTCGTCTTCAGTTCCCCCAACAGCACCGGGGTGGGATTGCTCCAGGGCCAGTTGGAGGTCGCCGCCATCCCCAGTGAATGGCGCAATCAGGCGGCCGCGCAGGTTATGATCGGGGCCCCGTTCGACCCGGAGTTGTGGGTGGAAGACGCCGATTTTCCGGCGGCCCTGGCATTAGTCCGCGCCTGGCGCACGGCGGCCAACGCGGAAGGTTGAAAAACCTGCGCCCCCGGGCACTGGTGCGCTTGCCGGTGACCGGTGGGAAGCCCGTCCCACCTTGATGCCGCCCCGCACCCCTGTTGACGTCCAGGTGCCTAATGTGGATCTGCGTCTTTGCCGGCGTGGTTGACCGGGATGTTCACGCGGTCAACCAAAGTCGCATCGCCCTTGGGAGGGACTGCGTTGGGTCTATTTCCCCAGCGACACCAGGTTGGCAAACAGCCGGTAAGCCCCCGGCACGCCGGCGGGAAGCTGGCGGAAGAACACCAGGCCGGTATAGACATAATATCCACTGCCATATTGGGCCACCAGCAGCGAGCCTTTCAACGGCTCTTCGCCGGGATCGTGGCAGGCCAGGATGGGGGTAAAGTGGTCGTCCCATTGCGTGGGGAAGTAGATGCCCCGTTCCTGCACCCAACCGGCGAAATCCGCCGCCGTGATTTTGTTCGGCGTGTTCAGCCCGGGATGATCCGGCGCGAGCAGGGTCATGGCGGCGGTTTCATCCGTCACGCGCTGGCCGGACAATTTCAAGTCGTAGGGCGCGAGCGGGCCGGCCTTCAGGCCGTCCGGCCGGTTGTATTGCGCCACCACGGTGCCGCCGGACTTGACCCAATCGAACAGCGCCGGCAGATGCGACGTCAGATTCGTCCGCACATTGAAGGCGCGCACGCCGATCACCACGGCATCCAGAGTGCGCAACTTCTCCGGCGTCAGGTCCGCGTCGGTCAGGAGCGTGACGGCATAGCCCATTTCTTTCAGGTCGTCGGCCACGCTGTCGCCCGCGCCGGGCAGATAACCGATGGCGTGGCCGCGCGTTTGGAGGTCCAGGCTGACGGCCTTCAGGCTGGCCTGCGGTTGGAGCAATTGGAAGGGGATGTGCCGGTAGGCGATCTCCACCCGGTCATTCGCATAGCGTTCGCCCCCGATGGTGGCGGCGGCCACCAGTTTGCCGGTCGTCTCCTCCGCCGGGGCGGTGACGGTGAAGGTCTCGGCTTGGCGGTCATCCACCGCCGCCAGGTTAAAGGCCCGCTGGCTGGGCGACACGATCCAATTCGCCGGGGCTTCAATCGCCAGCGTGCCGGTGACGTTCGCGCGATGGGCGGTCAACGTCACTTCCACGGGCCGGGTTTCGCCGGGCTTGAACAAGGCCACCGGGGTGCTGAAGTGGAGTGACGCCGGCGGAATGACCTGCAGGCGCCGCACGTGTTCCGGTTGAAAATCACCGGTGTCCTGCACGGGTTCGTCGGGGATGGCGAGCGTCTCGCCGCCCACTTCAAAGAAGTATTCGAGGGGCAACACCGGCGGATTCTCCGGCTGGCCGATCAACGCGGGTTCATCCACCTGAAACATGCCGGGGGTGCCCTCGGAACGGAGCCAATACGGCTGGCTGAGCGGGGTGCCGGCGGGCAGGGTGATCGTCTCGTCACGACGGGCGGTCTGGTGCGGCGTCAGGGGGATCGCACCGGAGCGGGTCCAAATCTCGTTGGTCGTGGATTGCACCCGCACCCATTGGCACGGAATGTCCGATTCAATCGTGACGGCGTGGTGCAGGTGCAGGGTCTCGCCGGGAACGACTTCGGCCTGCGGCAGGGTCGTGGCCAGGGACAACCCGAGGCAGGATTGTATAATCCGGTCCAGCAACGCACGTTTTTCCTTCACCAGCGGATCGGTGGTTTTGAGGTCCGCAAGCTGGTGGTGCAATTTCAGCAGCGCCGGCACGCTGGCGGCGGGGGCCTGGCCATTGAAATTGTTGATGATCTCCCCGGCCAGTTCGCCGATGGCCGCCCCGCCGGGCACGCGGTTCCAGGTGGTGTCAATGCCCTCCATGAGGTCACTGGTGGCGGGTTCGCCATCCAGCAATTGAAAACTCTCGGTATGCCGACCGCTTCCGCCGCCGCCGCCGCCAAAATTGCCAAAACCCTGCGTTTTGTGCATCGCCCGGCTGCGCGCGGCCAGTTCGCCAAACGACAATCCGGTCACCGGGTCGTTGCCCACGAAGTCCAGGTGCAACGGACTCGGTTCACCGCCCCGGTTCCCGCCGTTCCACAGAATGCGCCGGGGCTGCCAGGGGCGCAGCGTATTGAGCTGTTCGGGGAAGGCGTTGGCCTTGCCGGCCAGCCGGAAAGCCTCAATCGCCAGCACGGCGGAGGCCGTGTGATGACCGTGGGTGTTGCCCGGCTGCGGCGAAAAGCAGGTGACCAGCACGTCCGGCCGGAACGTGCGGATGACCCGGACCATGTCCGCCACCACCTGGCGGCGATCCCAGATGTTAAGGGTTTCGAGGTAGTCCTTGGAAAAGCCGAAATCAATGGCGCGCGTGAAGAATTGACGGCCGCCGTCCACGCGGCGGGCGGCGAGGAGTTCCTGGGTGCGGGCCACGCCGAGTTCCTCGCCAAATTCCGGTCCGAGCACGTTTTGTCCGCCGTCGCCCCGCGTGACCGAGAGGTAGGCGGTGCGATAATTTTTCCCCCGGGCGAGATACGCGATCAGGATGGTGTGTTCATCATCGGGATGCGCGCCGATCATCAAGACCGTGCCCATTTCGCGGAAGCTGTTGAGCTGCTGCAATATCTCCGGCCCGGACATCGGCGCGACCGCCGCGCGCCCCGCCAGACCGACCAGCAAGATAAGGCCGGCGAGGAGGAGCCGGGCGGGCCATTTGGACTCGTGGGAGACGACGTGAGGAGGCTCTGAATGAGGGTCTTCACAGCCCTTCGACCTGCCAACCCCCACAATGTCACCACGCGTCCCTTTGCCCCTCGCCGCCCCCGCGAGCGCCAACGACGCAGCCTGATACCCGCCCGGGGCACTCGTCCCAGACGAACCATTGCGCCGGGACAGCCGGGCTGAAAGCCCGCTCCATCGGGTTGCGGAGTTCAAAGCGCGCCTATTTCTGCACGGTGAAGGGCACGGAATATTCCGTGTTTTCCCAGGACAATTTCAGCAGCCCGCCGCCGCCCGGCGTTTTGGCAATGGCGATGGTGAATTGATTCACCGGGGCGTCCAGCGCGGCCTTCTTCAAATCCACGCGGGCGAGGTCATCTTTTTCAGCATAGGACAAGCCCCAGCCGCCCAAGTCTTTGTTGATGATCAATTTGGCCGAGCCATCGTCCGAGGGCAGGAGGAACAGCGTGTAGGCTCCGGTCGGGACGGCGGTGTCGCCGATGAGCAGCGGCTTCTGGGTGATGAACAGCGTGGCTTCATCGGCCCCGACGCGCCAGACTTTGCCATACGGCACCAGCCCGCCCCAGATTTTGCGGACCTCGCCCGTCTTGGGGTGTTTGGTGTAGGGCCGCCCGTAAACGACCATCACCCGGTTGCCATCCACCACCTGGCTGATGGTTTCGTGCGGACTGAGGCGGTTTTGCTGGGCGGCCAGCGGCAGGGCGCTGACCAGCACGGCGGCCAGCAGGGCGAGCAGGGAAAAGGTTCGTTTCATAAGCGTCAATCGGTTGTGTGGTTGTGGTTTAGGTGAACAGTTTAGGAGTCCGAATCTATCTCATGCCCGGACGGTTGGCAAGCCGTCCGGGTTACAGGGTTGCAAGGCGGGTTGACTCAAATTAAAAGACCCCGGGGGCGTGAAACGGGGGGAGGCGCAAAGGGTTATACAGCGTGCCCAAACCCTGGCCCCGCCCGCGCCCACGGCCCGCCCCTGCGCCAAAGATCGCCCTTCATTACTCGCCTGCGCGTTTTGACTTTCCGCCCCCATTCCCCTAGCCTGAACCGATGAAGATCATCCGTTGCACTGACGCGAATTATTCCCAAAGACTCGGGGAAGTCACCACCGCCTCCAGCTTGTTCGATCCCGGCATTGAAGAACGCACCCGCGCCATTCTCCATGAAGTCTTCCTGCGCCACGATGACGCCGTGCTGGAATTCACCGAGAAATTTGACGGTGCCCGGCTGACCGCCGCCCAGTTGCCCATCACCCAGGCCGAGTTGCTGGCCGCCTCGATCAAAGCCGATGAACCCCTGCGCGCCGCCGTCGCCGAAGCCGAAAAGAACATCGCCGCCTTCGCCCGCAAATCCAAGCGCCGGAACTGGCAGGCCAAAAACTCGCACGGCGCGACCGTGGGCGAAAAGTTCGACCCCTTTCAACGCGTCGGGGTGTATATACCCGGCGGCACCGCCCCGCTGGTCTCGACCGCGCTGATGACCATCACGCTGGCCAAAGTGGCCGGCTGCCGGGAAATTGTCGTCTGCACCCCCTGCGGCAAAGACGGCGGCATCAATCCCGCCCTGCTGTTCGCCGCCCGCACGGCCGGCGCCACGGAAATCTACCGCGTCGGCGGCGCCCAGGCGATTGCCGCGCTGGCCTGCGGCACCCCGACCATCCCCCGCGTGGCCAAGATTTTCGGACCCGGCAACGCCTACGTCGTGGCCGCCAAACGCCTGTTGGTCGGCCATGTGGCCATTGATTTGCTTCCCGGCCCCAGCGAAGTGCTCGTGCTGGCGGATGACACCGCCAACCCCAAATTCGCCGCCGCCGATCTGCTGGCCCAGGCCGAACACGGCTCCGGCCACGAACGCGTCTGGCTGGTCACCCCCTCCGCCAAAATCCTCAAGGCCGTCGAACAAGAAATCGCCCGGCAACTGCCCAACCTGGCCCGGCGCGATTATATCCGGCGCGCCCTCGACCAGAACAGTTGGCTCATCCAGGTGGCGACCCTCGCCGACGGCGTGGCCCTCACCAACCAACTCGCCCCCGAACACTGCGAGGTGATGACGCGCCATCCGCGCAAAGTTTCCGAAGCCATTCTGACCGCTGGTGCGATTTTTCTCGGTCCCTGGTCGCCGACCGTGCTGGGCGATTACGTGGCCGGCCCGAGTCACACCCTGCCCACCGGCGGGGCCGGCGCCTCTTTTGCCGGGCTGACCGTGGACCAATTCCAACGCCGCACCAGCATCGTGGAATACCATCGCGCCGCCCTGAAAAAAGCCCTGCCCGCCGTCCAAAAATTCGCCGAACTCGAAGGCCTGAGCGCCCACGGCCAATCGGCCGCCGCCCGGAAATAAACTCGTCTGTGTGGGTTCGTTTTTGGCTAAAACCGCAGGTTCAAGCGAAGGGGAGCCTCGCGTGCGTCCCCCCCATCTCCCGCCGCCGCCCCCTTTAATTTACCGCCGGGTGATTACGGTCGCGGATGGAACCGGCGGTGAATCTCGCGCAACCGGCCGCCGGTCACATGCGTGTAAACTTCCGTGGTGCTGATCGTCGCATGGCCGAGCAGTTCCTGAATGACGCGCAGATCCGCGCCGTATTCCAGCAGGTGCGTGGCAAAACTGTGGCGGAACATGTGCGGCGTGATGTTGCGCTCCACCCCGGCGCGCCGCACCCGTTCCTTGATGCGCCGCCACAGCGTCACCCCCGCAAAGGGGGTGCCGCGCCGCGTCAGAAACACCGTCGCCGGGGATTTCGCGTTGACGAACTCGGGCCGGCCGGCCCGGAGGTAATGTTGCAGCGCCGCCACCGCCGTTTTGCCCACGGGCACCACGCGCTCCTTGTTCCCCTTGCCAATGACGTTGAGGTAGCCGGCTTCCAGGTGCAGTTGTTCCAGCCGCAGGTCCTTCAATTCCGCGAGTCGCAGACCCGAGGCGTAGGCCAGTTCGAGGATCGCCCGGTCGCACAGGTTTTCCGGCGTCACCGGCGATTCCGGCGTGAGCAGCCGGTTGATTTCATCGTGCGACAACGCCTTGGGCAGGCGTTGCCAGCGGCGCGGCAGCGACAGGTTCTCCGCCGGATTCGCCGGCAGTTTATGCTCGCTTTCCGCGAAGCGATAGAACGCCCGCAACGCGGCGATTTCAAGATAAACACTCTCGCTGCTGAGGCGCCGGGGGGAGGATGCGGGTTCATCCGCGAGCGGGCGGGTGCGTTCGTGGCGGAGAAAATCCATCAAATGTCGCAGTTCCACCGCCGCCCAATCGTTGAGGTTCTGGGTGGCGGCCCAGGCGGTGAATTTGCCAAGCAACGCCGCATACGTCCGTTGCGTGTGCTCGGCCTGCCCCCGTTCATGGCGGAGGTATTGCAGAAAATCTTCGACGAGCATTTGCACGGGTCAGGCGGCGGGGTGCCGGCGTCGGCCAAGCCGGAGGACTGGAAAGTCATTTTTCACACGCATCATTTTGCCTCCCGGAATTTATCCCAACCGGCATCGTGTTGCACCGGAAATCGGCGGGAACAGTGAGGCCCTCGGTGCATCCCGATGTTGCTGGCGGATTATTTGTACCGCAGACTTCCAAGTCTGCTGTCTCGCCGGTTTCCAAACCTGCAGGCCGTTGAACCCGGGGGCGCTCAGGATCTTCAGATAATCCGCCGATTTGGAGATTGGCGCTTCGGGGGCGGCGTCAGGATGCGCCCATTTTCCGGCCCCGGTCCCTGCGGCCGGCTTTATTCCGCCGCGCCCCGTTCCAAGTTCAGGGGCAGCGAGACCCCGCCCTGACTCAGCGTGCCCGTCAGCCGGCCATTATTCAGCGTGCCCTTGAACACGCCGCCAATCGCCTTCCATTCCAACCGGACTTTGGGGTAGGTGACTTCCGTCGCGTTCGCCGGGATCCCCCTGGCCCCCTGGTCCGGACTATCCATCGTTGTCGAATAAGAACCATCCGGCAATTGGGCAATGTGAAAAAACACGTGTATTTCAGTTGGGCCGATTTTCAGCATCCCTTTCCAATGGCCCTGCATCTGCCGGCGGTCACCGGTGCCGTAATCCAATTCCACCGGCGTCTCTGTTGCGGTGGCCACCCGCCGGAAGGTCAGGGGGTGCTCCTGGCCCATCTGCGTCCAGGTGCCCGCCAACTCATCGCCCCGGCCGCCCAGCTTCCCTTCAAACACCCCGTTGATCGCGGTCATCTCAAATCGAACCGCCGGCTTATGGTAGGTCAGCGACGTGACCGGCAGGTTCCGGACCCCTTGATCCACACTGTCCAACTGGGCGTGAAAAGTCCCCCCCTCCGGCTCGGCAATTTTCAGGCCCAGCCGCAGCCCGATGGTCCCCACGGTTAACGTCCCCTCCCAGGCGCCCTGCAAATCCGAATCCGGCCGGGGCGCATACTCCGCCGCCGCCAGCGGGGCCGCCACCCGCGCCGCTTCCGTCGTCCGCGTGAAGGTCATCGGATGCGACTGGCCCAACTGCTTCAGCGTGCCCGACATCTCGGTGCCGGCCGCATTCAACGCCGCGCGATAGTCCACGTTCAGCGCCGGCAATTGCACGTGGATGAATTTCGGACCGGCCGCCAGGCCGGTGACCGGCACGTCTTTGGCCCCCTGATCCACCGAATCCAGCACCGCCTGGAACGTGTCGTTCGTCCGAAAAATCCGCAGCACCAGCCGCAACTGGATCTGGCCCAACGCCAGCGTCCCCTGCCAGTCGCCCTGCATCCCCGCCAGCGCCGTGCGCGTCCGTTCCGCCCGGTAGGCGTGGACCGCCACGGCGGTCGTGCCCGCCGTGAGCAGGACGATGAGAGTGGTGGTGATGGCGATTTTAGTCTTGGTCCAGGCCATAAGTTTCAAAGCTCCGTTTACGAGGGTTAAAGTGGATGCGCCCGCCGCCGCGCCCTTCGCCAGCGCCACCGTCATCACCGCCGGGGCCAGCGTCACCGGTGCGGCCGCCACGGAATTTGCCGACAGCGCGCCGGCAATGATCGCCGTGGTCGAACTCACCCCGCGCCGGGCGAAAAACCGGCGCAATTTTTCCAGGGCGCGGCTCACGCGCATTTTTGCCGCATCCTCACCGGTGCCCAGCGCGGCGCCAACCTCCTTGAAATTCCGGCCTTCAAAAAAACGGAGGGCGATGGCGTTGCGGTCCGCTTCGCCGAGCCGGCCCATGGCGTCTTCCAGCAGGGGCATGATTTGCGGCCAGATTTCCGGTTCGGTGTGACCCTGCGGGGATTGCATGAAAGCCTCCTGTTCGCGCCGGACCCGGCGGCTTTCCGCGCGCAGAAAATTGGCCGCCGTCAGCCGGGCCGTTTGATACAACCAGCCGGACAGCACCGTCTCCGGCCGCATCCCCCGGGCCTTGCCCGCCAGAATGATGAACACCGCCTGCGTGATCTCCCCCGCCGCGTCCGGATTGCCCGTCTTCCGCAACGCGGCGGAATAAACCAGGTTCACATACCGCGTCACCAGCGCCGCAAACGCCTCCTCCGAGTTCTGCTGGACATATTCCCGGACCAATTCCATGTCGGCCAATTCCTGCATTCACCCATTATTGTCCGCCGCCCCGCGAAAAGGTAACAGAAAAAATCACCCCCCGGCGCGCGGGGGTCTCAACCGCAGCGCGTCGCCGGCCGAACCCGGGCGGAAAGGGGTTCCGCCTTCCGCTGCCCCCGTGGCGCCGGTTTCCCAACCCAATGCCACTGACTTTTCAACCCCTCAATCAGCCAAATACCGTTGATTTTCAATCCGCTGCCCCACTGTTCAGGCCGGCGCCGGCTCAGGCCCGACAGGCCGCCATTCCTCAGCCCGCTGGGCCGCTGCCATTGACTTAAGACTTGAACCCCGGCGACCGCCCGGCAATTCCGCCAACCCGGAGGGTTGCCAGACAGTCGCCGGGGGGCGAGCGCCAGCGACCCCCCCGGAACTCGCCCGGAAGCGGATTGCACCCCGGCCTGTCCGCCATCGCCTTAGCGACGGCGGACGGGGTGCCAGAACTCTCCAACCCGGCGACCAATCCCCGTGAAAAGTTTCTTTCGTGAGCACACCCCGACCAAGCCGAGGGGGGCTCTTAAGTCAATGGCAGCGGCCCGGTGGGCTGGGTGGGGCCGGCCCCGCGTCCGGCGGCCTGAAAGGCTCGATAACGAGCGTAACCGTTTGATTACAAACGGTGTTTCGACAAATCTGAGCCTTGAAAAGTGAGTGGCATCAGGTTTCCAAACCTGCCGCCCGTCGAAACCTGCCGCCCCCATGAGCTTCGGAAGATTCGCTGATTTGGCAACGGGTGATCCGGGGGCCGTCCCGCGATGCCCCCGATCAACCTCCATCCCCCGGCTTGGGCGGATTGGCGGGGGGCGGCGCACCGGCCGGGCGCAGCGGGCGCAGCCCCCGCAGGAAGTCTTGGTAACTGACATCCAGTGTAAAGGGCACGGTGATGGTGGCCAAAGACCGGACACGCGGGGAACCGCAGAGGATGAAGGGGGGAATGCTGTTCGCCACCACCGAGCCCGCGCTGACCACCGCGCCCTCCCCAATTTCCAGCGTCTTGCCCCCGGCGCAGATGATCAGGCTGCCCGCGCCGATGACCGCATTCTTGCCGACGACGATTCGGCCCGGTCCCCGCGTATGCGCAATCAGCGTGGACCGCAGCCCGATGAGCGCCCCTTCATGCAGCGTGATCGCCTCGGGATGTTCATTGTCGAGATACACTTCATCGCCGATGAAGACGCCCCGGGCCACTTGCACCCCGCGCCGGCGGTGTAGCCACGGCCGCAGGCTCGTCGCCCCCGGCAGGAAGCGGGCCAGGAGGTGGAGCAGGCGATTGGCAATTTGGCGTGGTAATGAGTGGGCCATGGCAGGGTTGGATTGAGGCAACAGTATAGATTAGAGGGTTCGTCGGGCAAAGCCCAATGTGCCGGTGGCCACCAGCGCGCCCTCCACCGTGACCGCACCTTCGACCAGCGCCAGTCCCTGTACGATCTTGAGGATTTTAACGTCAATGTCCATCCGGTTGCCGGGCACCACCGGCACGAGGAAGCGCATGTTGTTGATCGTGCCCAGCACGAGAAATTCCCCCGGCTGGAGCCCGGCCCCCGTCATTTTGGAAAAGAGGAGGGAAGCCGCCTGGCCGATCGCTTCCACGATGAGCGTGCCCGGCATGACCGCCTGACCGGGGAAATGGCCGAGAAACTGCATTTCGTTCCCGGTGACATTTTTGACGGCCTGGATGCGTTTATCAGTCTCGATGCCCACGACATAATCAATCATCAGCAGGGGGAACCGCTGTTTGAGCAGCGACCGGACTTCCTCGAAATCCAACAAGGGCTTGGTCATTGAACCCTCCTTTCGCCCGCGTGGCGGCGATGCAGGATCATCGCGGTGGCGCGCGGCAGAAAGCGGGCGCCGACCGGGGCGTGACCGGCATCCGAAACCAGCCACGCGGCCCGCAAGCCCGCCGCTTCGGCCATGGCCAGCGGCTCGCTTTCCTGGTGGTATTCATGGACATGATCGCGCTGCGCGGATTCGATGGCCGTGCTGAAATACACCAGGCCGGACGGGGCCACCAGCCGGCCCATCGCGCTGAACAGCGGTTTCGGTTCCGGCAAATGTTCGGCCAGCATCGCGGAAATGACGCCCTGATAATCCCCGCCGACGGCCGAGCCGTTCGTTTGCAGCGCGTCCCTGGTGGCAAACTTGACCCGGCCCGCGTGCCCGGACACCTGCAACAATCGGTCCGCCACGGCAATGGCCGGCGGACTGATGTCCACCCCCTCCACTTGCAGGTCGGGGCGCTCCTCGGCCGCCAGCAGGCTCAGCACCCCGTGCCCGCACGCCAGCTCCAACACCCGGGCGTTGGGCGGCAGGCGGCGCAGGAAATGATTTCGGAACAACGCGAGGTGGTTCACCATGGACGGCCAGAACGCGTAAATGAGAATGGCCGCCCACATGTAGGGCACCATGTAACCTTCATCCTCATAAACGCCGGACACGATTTCGGGCATCGCTTCCGGTGTGAAATGGCCGGCGCGTTCGTAAATCTGCTGGGCCTGGGCGACGCCGAAGCAATACTTCGCGTAGCCCCGGGCCGCCTCGTCAAACACCTGTTCCCCGTAGGCCGCTTCCGCCCAGCGCGCCAGCGGGTTCAACAACCAGGCGCACAGTTCCGGATTCGCCCGCACGGTGGCGCGCGCGGCGGGGGCCAGCAGTCTGGCTTTACGATCCAGGGCTTCCAAAAAGGCTTCGGCGGTTTTCATTTGCATGATGACTTGGTTTGGTTTTGGTAAGGGTCTTGGGACGGAACATGGCGGACCATCCGCACCATGGGGCGGATCAAATCCACCCCGTCCCACGGGGAGCCGAAAACGTGCATCCGGCCCAACTTCACAATGCGATCCACGCCCCGGCGGCCGGCGGCCTGCGCCAGGGTGTCTTCCCGGGCCGCGTCCCCAATGGCCAGCCCGAGCGTCTGCACCGTGCCATCGAATTTGGCGATGGCGTCCGGCAAATCATCCACCACGAGCACGCTGAGTGTGCGGCCCTGCGTGGGCTTGGGTATATCATCGCCTTCACCCAGCAGGAGGGTCCAATCCGGCGTGGGCGGAAACCAGGCTTGGTGCGTGGCCGGGCCCAGCAGCCATTGGGCGCGGGCGAGGCAGATGGCCGAGGTCAGGGCCGGATGGATTTGGTCGCGCGGATGCGCCCGGTTCTCCGCCGCGAAGGCCCGCTGGAGTTCCTCGACAAAGCGGATGACCTCCGCGCCTTCGCCCCGCTCCAGAAACAACACTTGCGGGGAGGAACAGGCTTGCTGGTCAAATTGCCAGACATCGCGGGCGATCCGCTGGCACCAGGCCGGCCGGGCCACCGGGTCATTCCATGCGGCGGCGTCCATGGCCGCCACCGAGAGCCGCGGCCCAAAAACGGCCAGCCGGGCCCAGGCGGGAAACGGCAGCGCGCGGACCCGCGTCACCGCTTCCGCCCCGCCCCAAATCATGGCCCCATCCACCTGGCGCGCCATCGCCTCATGCAGGTCGTGGCGCGTGTGGTCAAAGGTAATCAGCGCGATCCGCCCGGTCAAACGGCCGTCCCGGTCAAGCTTTTGCAACTGCTGCATCATTTGCCGCGTGACGTCCACCAGGCCGCCCGGAACGCGCACCAGGCACCCGTTGCCGCCGAGCAACGCGCAGACCAGGGATAACACCGGCTGAATCTCAATATTGCCGGCGGGCCAGTGGCCGACAATCCCGAGGGGAAAAGCCCGGAGCTTCGCCCGGCCATCGGTTTGCCAACCGCCGTTGAACGCGCCGGACCCCAGTTCGCGGAGGAGCAGGGGTTCCAGCGTTCCCCGGCGGAGCCAGAGCCGGAGAAAGGCCGCTCCCGGGAGCGCTTCGGCTCCCTCCTCCGTCAACGTCGCCGCCCATAGTTCCAATAATTCCAGCGCCGCCCCCGGCGAAAACTCCGTTTGCCGCACCACCTCGCGCAGGCCCGCCGCCCGCCCCGTGATGTCTTCCGGGGAGTTTACAGTTTGGATGGGATCATTCATGCGTTGGCCGCCGCCGGGCGGTCGCGGGCGATTTCAACGTTGCCGCAGCCCCGCACCTCGGCTTTGGGCATCCGACTCACAAACCGGAAGGCGGTGCCGCGCCGGCCGCAGGGACAGCCATCTTCGTGAATTAATTCGGCGAGGTCTTCCGTCAGCACCAGGTGGCCGGGAAAACTCGTGGGCAACACGCTGCAAACCTGCACGAGTCCCTGCTGACCCACCGCCACGGGCGCCAGCGTCAGCGGATCCCGGATGATCAAGGCGGCAAAGGCGGGCACGTGTTTGTTCCCTTGCTCGCAATCCGGGTAAACCACGCCCACGTTTTCCACCATGCCGTAGAAATCAATGACCCGCTCTGCCGGGCAACCAAAGGCCGCCGCCACGCCCCGGGCGAAGACGTCCTTGGTGACCGCCTGTGCCTGCAACCGCTTCCAGCCGCCGCTGTGCAGGATGCGCGCGTTGGGCAGGGGGAGGGTCAGGCCGGCGGCGGCGAGCGGTTGCACCAGTTGATGCCAAATCACATGGGTGAAACCGTAAACCAGCACCTCACCGTCCCGCCAGCGGGCGGCGCATTCCCGCAGCGTTTCCAACTCCAGCCGCAGTTGGCCCGTCGCGTCGGCGCTCAAACCGCAGACCACTTCCGTGGCGAAGGAGCGGAGCCCCTGAATGGCCGCGCCGCGCGCCCCCAGTTCGCCACGACCGGCCAGGGTGTCCGGCGTGTCAATGACCAGATACGGCCGGCGCGCCGGGCCGATGAAATCCCGGATGACGGTCATCACCCCTTTGGTCATCCGTTTGGCCGTGGCCGCATCCAGCACGACCCGGCTCGGAACCTGGCCGGTCGTGGCGCTGGACGCCAGCGTGCGGGTGATCTCCGCCGGCGGAACCAGGGCGAGCGGGGGATTGTTTTTGAAGACGCCCACCGGCAGAAACGGGAGATCGGCGATCCGGGGGCAGCGGCGGTAATCCCCCGGCCAACTTTCGATATACTGACGCAACGGCCGGTGGCGTTCACCCGCGCCGGCCAGCTCGTCCTTGAGGAGCGCCAGCACGGTGGCCTCGTGCTGCGCGGGATCAAGCCGGTAGGGCTCGCCGGCCAGCAGGGCGCCGATGCGTTCTTCAATTTCCAGAAGCGTGCTCATGCCCCGGCTTTCAGCAGATGACGGGCGAGTTTGCCGTTGGCGTTTCGGGGCAATTCCGGGACCAATTTCACCGCGCTGCAAGTCCATTGCGGCGGTATCGCTTGCCTGACGCGGGCGGCCAAATCGTCCGCCCCCGGTTCCGGCACAATGAACAGCGCGAGCGCCTCGCCCGCTTCGGGATGGGGCACCGATGCGGCGGCGCATTCGCAAACCCCCGGCGTGGCCGCCACCCGGGCCTCCACCTCGGCAAACGTCACGCGCACGCCCCGGATCTTCATGAAATCATCCTTGCGTCCCTGAATCCACAGGTAACCGTCTTGATCCAGCGCCCCTAAATCGCCGGTGCGCAGCCAGCCGTTATAAAATTTGCGCGTTGTTTCCGCCGGATCTTCAAAGTAACCGTCACAGACCGAGGGACCCCGGACCCAAATTTCGCCGGTTTGGCCGGCGGCCGGGGGTTGGCCCGCCTCGTCCATGATTCGTAACTCAATGTTATCCAGTGCCAACCCGGCACTCCCCGCCTTGCCCTCCGGCGGGGCGCAACTGATGCGCGCCGTGGCTTCGGTTTGACCGTACATCACGAACCACCGGGCGGTGGGGACGATGGCCCGGAGGGATTCGATGCATTGGGGCGCCAGCGCGCCGCCCGCCTGCAGGAAACGGCGCAAGCCCGGCAGCGGAATGGAACGAATGCTCGAACGCCCCGCCAAAATCTGGTAAACCGTGGGCACCCCGGCGAACGTGGTGCAGCCATGGGTTTGGATGGCGCGCAGCACCTTGTCGGGAAACATGAACCGCGCATCAAACACGACCCCGCCCCCCTGGTAAAGATGCGTGTGCAGCACACTCGCCCCGAAGCAGTAACTCAGCGGCAGCACCAGCATCGCCCGTTCGTCGTCGCCCAGGCCCTGGCTGCGAATGATGGCCTCCGTGTTCGCGGTCAGGTTGGCGTGCGTCACCCGGACCAGTCGGGGCGCTCCCGTCGTGCCGGAAGTGGGCATCAAGGCCGCCAGATCATTTTCCGTCCGGGGCGCCGGTTCCAAACTGCCGGCGGAGCCGGCCTCAAACCGCCCGATGAAATGACGCGCCCCCGCCGTCGGGGCCCATGCGCACTGACCTGCGGTCTCCGTCCAGACCGCCTGGGCCCGCGTTTTTAAACCCACCGCCTGGCCGGCCGCCTGGAAGGCGCGTTCCTCCAGCGGCACCGGCACCAGGCCGGCATACATCGCTCCCAAATAAGCCAGGGCGCTGGCCGGATTAAGCCCGCAACGGAGCAACACCCGGTCGCCCGCCCGCAGGCCGCCGGCGAGCAATCCCGCCGCCGTCCCCTGGATCAAGCCGCGAATTTCCCCGGCGGAAATCGTCTGCCCCGTCGCGGCCTCCACCAATTGCGAGTGGGGACCCAGGCGCTGCACCAGTCGGCCGGCAAAATTCAACTCCGCAGACGCGTTCATCCTAGGATTTCTTGGCCAGTTTGGCTTCCACCACGCGGACAATTTGGGCGACGTTTTCCATCTCCATGACCTCATCCACATCAAAGCTCAGGCCAAAAGCCCGCTCCAGGCTGCTGACCAGGGCCACATGCCCCATGGAATCCCAGGCGGGAATGTCCCCGGGCTTGGTTTCCAGGGTGACGGATTGGGGCTCAACGTCAAAGGCCGTTTTAAAGGCGGTTTGCACGGTGGTTAATACATTTTCCATAAGCGACAGTTTTTTAGTTTGGTCTTTCAGTGAACACAAGCGATTTCGGCCACAACTCGATCCTGTGGCAGCTCGGTCATCCCCAGGCGGCAATGCCGGCCCCGCCATCCACCACCAGGGTGTGGCCATTGATCCCCGAGGCGGCGTTCGAACACAGGAACCGCGCCGCTTGGGCGACTTCCTCCGGCGTGACCAACCGGCCCAGCGGGGATCGGCCGGCCGCCCCGGCCAGCTTGGCCGCCCCGCCGGGAATCGCCTTCCACGCCGCAGTGGCCACCGCTCCGGGGGCCAGAATGTTGGTGCGGATTCCCCGGGGCGCCAGTTCCACCGCCAGTGCGCGCGCGAGGGCTTCCAAGGCTCCCTTCGAGGCCCCCACCACGGCATACTCCGGGACCGCCCGCACCGCGCCGGCGGAACTCAGCGCGACGATGCTCGCGCCGGGGGCAAACTTCGGCAGCAACAACCGCACCAATTCAAAAAAACTGCGCACATTCAGCGCCAGCGTCCAGTCGAAATGCCGCACCGTCAGTTCGGCGAACGGCCGGTGGGCGCCCGTGGCCGCGCAATGCACCAGTCCGCCCAGCGGCGCCCCGGCCTGTTCCACGGCGGCGACCGCCAGTTGCAGGCCTTCGGGAGTGGTCAGATCGGCGCGGCACAAATCGAGGCGCCCGTGCTCCGCCTCGGCAAGGGCCTTTAACTCGTTGGCTGCGGCTTCATTACGCAGGTAATTCGCAATCACATGCGCACCGGCGCGGGCGAACTGGAGCGCAATCGCCCGGCCGATGCCGCGTGTCCCGCCGGTGATGAGGAAGGTTCCCGCCAGCGGCCAGCCCGGCGCGGGGGTTGGGGGTGCAGCGTCAGGCATGGCTCAGAATTTCCCCGTTGCCGGGGCGCGCGGGCGGGCGCCACCGTTTTTTCACCCGCCGCCGCCACGGGGCGCTGCGATCACGAACTTCCATCAGCACCTTGCGCAGCACCGGCCAGCCACTAAACCGCGGTGCCGGCACGGATTGCGGGTCAACCAGATTGGCCGGCACACAGCCGATTTCCAGTTCCCCCGGCGATTCGACCGGGATGGGGTCGGGAATCGCTGCCATGGCTCCCCGGAATATTTCCCGGGGGCCCTGGCGGATGACCAGCTCCTCACGGTTCCCGGGCTCGAGCCACGGCCGGTGCAGCCGCAGGCTTTTGATGCCCGGCGGGATCGCCACGCTAAATTTCCGGGAATACGCTTTCACGTGCCACTCATCGTCGCAACGCCGCACCGTGTAATTCGAACGCGCCATGCCCAGGGGCGAAGTCCAGGTGGTGAACGTGAGCCGGTTGATCAGGCCCGCCACCTCAATCAGAAAATCATCCCCATCCGCCAAATCCCAGTGATGCAGGGCGATGACCATGGGCTGCCGGAGAAACGCCGCCAGCACCAGGTTGTTTCGCCAATCGGCCGACATCCGGATTCTCGGGATCACCGGCAGTCCGCCCGGTAAGAGCGTCCGTTCCAAACCCAAACCCGCCGGCCACCCGGCCCCCGGATTGCCCCGGATCAACTGCTCCGTCGTGCCCAGCGCCGCTTCATAACCCAGGGCCAGCAAATGGGGAAACATGGTCTCGGCAATCACGCCATGCGGCGCCTCCATGATCTTCATCAACTCCATTCCGTGGCGTTCCGGCAACCGCGCCATGCGCCGCATGGCTTGGGCCGCCAGCCTCCGGCCGGCGGATTCGTCGCGCGGCACCTGCAACTCATGCGAAGTATGATTGTTGCCATGAATCACGGCGGAAAGCCGGGGGTTGAAGGCCCGGAACGTCTCCGCCACCCCGGGGTGGACATACCAGGTGTCCAGGGGAATCATCCCCACCGAGACAAAGAAATTGTGCCGCGTGGCCAGTTCCGCCAGCCGGCGGAAATTGAAGTGCCCATAGGACGGCCGGTAAGGGCTGGGGTCATCAATCACAATGCAGGCCGGCACCGAAACCGGCTGCCAATCCGTCGCCTTCACCCTTTGGCGAACGAAATTCAATAGCGGCAGCAGCCCGAGAAAATGGTCGTCATTCAAATGCGGAAAGAGAAATGCATGCTCCCGCACCACCGGCGGCAACGCGCCCGCGATCTGACAGGTTTCCCCGCCCACGCGGCGGGCCAGCCAGACCGGTTGCCCCTCCACGGTGGCGACAATTTCATCGCCCGGCCGAACCGTCAGCGGAGCGAATTGATCCGCCTCCGCCTGCCGCATCACCTGATGGCGCAGCGCTTCATCGAGAACTTCCGCAGCCCCCAAACGCACTTCCCCCGACCGCCCCGGCGCGGAGGATTTGGGGACCGGTGCCCCCTCGCGCGCGCCAACGACCAAAGTTGGCCATCCCCCCGCCGCTGCGGCCTCCCCTTGGGTCACATCCCCATCTAATATCACCAGCCCATTCAAACCCTGGTAATCCAATGGAGCTATCCGGCGGAACTCAACCGGATACAGGCTTTCGAGCGTGGCAAGCAAAAAACCATGCCGGTTTTCCGGGTCATGACCCGTCACCCCCAAACGAATGGTTGCCACGTTCGGAGTCACGCTAGTTGTAGGGGATGGTTCCACCCGGGCGGGCGGACCGGAATCCATCCGCCGCATCCCGCCATAACGCGTCTCCGCCAAAGCGGCAACCTGCTGTTCTTAGTTTTTTGGCTCCCATAATCCAAAGCTTCCGCCTTCCCTTAACGCATCGTAAAGTGTGCCATTAGTGGAATTATTGCAAGTCAATTGCGGGGGGAAACCAGCGGGGCCGGCGGTCGGTTCAAGAACGCCTCCATCCGACCAAAAATTGGAGCGAGCGAAGGGATTCGAACCCTCGACACTCACGTTGGCAACGTGATGCTCTACCAGGCTGAGCTACGCTCGCTTCCAGAAGGCGACGCACAGAATACGCCAAGCCACGCATTTGGCAAGCGGGATTTCACAAAGAATTTAACCCCCGGTGCATCCCGATGTTGTTGGCTGTTATCGCGGTGATTTATCCGTGTGCGGCCTCGGGTTTGGTCGTCGCGGCGCGACGTCTGACAGTAGCCCGGCGTTTCAACGCCGGGGACGGTTTAGGGCTGACGTCCCGCAGGGACGGTTGAAAATGGGCCGGATTCCACGGTGTGACATGAATTCCAGTCGTCCCAAAACCTGGCGGGTGGGCGCCAAACCCGGCGATGAATCACCGGGCTATTGCCCGGCCAACGTTCCGCCCGCCCCACGCCCCGCGCCTTCTCCTTACCCCCGGCCGAAATTCCCCCGCTGGATCGCTATGCAACTAAATGCCATAAATATATTGACATCGGGCAATAAAGCGCGTATTGTGAATCCAGGATAACGCATGAACGCGTCACGACCAACCTTGGATTGCTGGTTAAGAACCGGCGGAACCCGCTTCCGTCACCCGCCGGGCGGCCACCCCTCGCGTCCAGGCACAACCCTGCTGCTGCCCGCCAGAACCGTGGCTGCCCGCCGCCGTAAAGTTGCGAATTTAACGCCTTTGACCCATTGTAACGTTAATCAACCCCATTCATCACCATTCATCGGGAAAAATATCAATCTGCGCGCTCCCAACCAGTCCGTTAAACGTATACTAAAACTATCATTCCCCCTTAACGAAGGGATGAAACGGGAATTTGCTGGTGTTTTCGGCTCTTCCGGCCCCGTCGTGTCGCCCCAACCAACTCCCGGCCACCTATGAGGCCGGCTGTTTTAATCAAAAATACGCACTTATGCGTATTGACGGACATGGGTCGCGGGGTAAGGTGATATTGTCCGGTTAAAAGCAGTATCGTTGGCCGGCTCATAAGGCGAAATTAATAATCAGAGTGGGTCCATGCCCTTGCGTCGTGTGTGGCCCCAAAAATGAACTATTTGAATCAGAACCATTGCATGAAAACCATCCTTTCATTGAAATTTTACCTGTTGGCGGCGGTGGTGGTTTGCACCGTCCTGGCCAATCCCGGCGTCCGGGCCGATACGATCACTTGGACCAATACGGCGAGCGGCGGCTGGAATAACGCCGCCAATTGGGTGAACAATAACGGCAACAATGTGGTGCCCGGTGCCAATGACACGGCCGTCATCAGCCTCGCCGGGGTCACGGTGTCGTTGAACGGTTCGACGACGGTGGGCGGGGTGATTCTCGGGACGTCCGGCGCGGGCACGGCGACCCTGTCGCTGAACAATCAGACGCTGGCCTTGAACGGGACGTTGTCGGTGGTTTCGGGCGGATCGTTCACGGTGGACAGCGGGTCGCTGGTGGGGGACAACGCCAACGCGGGGTTGAGCGGGGTGCTCGGATGGACGGGCGGCCGTTTGGGGGGGACGTTGACGCTGGCCTCGGGCAGCACCCTGAATCTCAACTCGGGTGGCGATCTCAACCTGCCGGACCTGACATTCACCAACAACGGCACGGTGGCATGGGTGGCCGGGACGATTCAAGGGGGGGATAATGGCAGCACCATTATCAATAACGGTTTGTGGGACGCGCAAAGCGACCAGACGATCAACGATGCCTTTGGCTATAATCCCGTGGTGTTCAATAATTTCGGCACGTTCCGCAAGTCCGGGGGGACCGGCGCCAGTCAGACCGTGTTTGCCGGAAGCGTGGTATTCAACCAACTGGCGGGGGTGATTGATGTGCAGAACGGCACCAACGGCCTGAACTTGCAGTTGCAATCCGGCGGCAGCTTCACCGGCGGTTACATCACCACCAACACCGTCGGCGTGACCGAGCTGAACGCCGGCGGCTTTAACCTTAACGGCACGGAGTCGCCCACGAACCTGGTGCAGAATGGCGGGACTTTGGTGGGGGCCAACGTGATCAATGGCGCGTTGACTTGGCAATCGGGCATATGGAATGGCGCCGCCTCGGTGACCATCGCCACGAACAGCACGCTGATCGTGGCGGGGGGCGCGGGCAACAATAATATTGCCAGTACGGTGGTGGTCAACAACGGCACGGTGTTGTGGTCGAGCGGCACCATTCAAGGGGGGGGTAATGGCAGCACGATTAGCAATAACGGGTTGTGGGATGCGCAAAGCGACCAAACGATCAACGATGCGTATGGCTATAATCCGGTGGTGTTCAACAATTACGGCACGTTCCGCAAATCCGGGGGGGTGGGCACGGGTCAGACCTTGATTGCTGGCGGCGTTATCTTCAACCAACTGGCGGGGGTGATTGATGTGCAGAACGGGACTACCGGGTTGAACTTGCAGTTGCAAGCCGGCGGCAGCTTCACGGGCGGCTACATCACCACCAACACCGCCGGGGTTACGGAATTTTACAGCGGCAATTTTAACCTCAACGGCACGGTGACGCCCACCAACTTGGTGCAGAATGGCGGGACTTTGGTGGGGGCCAACGTGATCAATGGCGCGCTGACCTGGCAATCGGGCGTCTGGAATAACGCCCCGTCGGTGACGATTGCCACGAACAGTACGCTGATCGTGGCGGGGGGCGCGGGCAATTTTGACATAGCCGGCACGGTGGTGGTGAACAACGGCACGGTGGCGTGGGTGAGTGGCACCATTCAAGGCGGGGGTAATGGCACCACGATTAACAATAACGGGCTGTGGGACGCGCAAAGCGACCAAACGATCAACGATGCCTACGGCTATAATCCGGTGGTCTTCAACAATTACGGCACGTTCCGCAAATCCGGGGGGGCGGGGGCCGGCAACACGGTGTTTGCGAGCGGCGTGGTGTTCAACCAACTGGCGGGGGTGATTGATGTGCAGAGCGGCAGCAATGGCCTGAATTTGGTGTTGCAATCCGGCGGCAGCTTCACGGGTGGCTACATCACCACCAACACCGCCGGGGTGACCGAGTTTAACGGCGGCAACTTTAACCTCAACGGCACGGTGTCGCCCGCGAACCTGGTGCAAAATGGCGGGACTTTGGTGGGGGCCAACGTGATCAATGGCGCGTTGACTTGGCAATCGGGCTTATGGAATGGCGCCGCCTCGGTGACCATCGCCACGAACAGCACGCTGATTGTTGCGGGGGGCGCGGGTGATAATAACATTGCCAGCACGCTGGTGGTGAACGACGGCACGGTGTCGTGGGTGAGCGGCACCATTCAAGGGGGAGGCAATGGCACCATTATTAACAACAATGGGCTGTGGGACGCCCAAAGCGACCAGACGATCAACGATGCGTATGGCTATAATCCGGTAACGTTCAACAATTACGGCATGTTCCGCAAATCCGGGGGGGCGGGCGCCGGCGACACGGTGTTTGCCGGTGGGGTGGTGTTCAACCAACTGGCGGGGGTGATTGATGTGCAGAGCGGTGGCAGTGGCTTGAATTTGGTGCTGCAATCGGGCGGGAGCTTCACGGGTGGTTACATCGCCACCAACACCGCCGGGGTGACCGAGTTTAACGGCGGTAACTTTAACCTCAACGGCACGGTGTCGCCCGCAAACTTAGTCCAGAATGGCGGGAACTTGGTGGGGGCCAATGTGATCAATGGCGCGTTGAACTGGCAATCGGGCGTATGGAATGGCGCCAATTCGGTGACCATTGCCACGAACAGCACACTGATCGTGGCGGGGGGCGCGGCCAATAATGACATCGGCAGCACGGTGGTGGTGAACAACGGCACGGTGTCGTGGGCGAGCGGAACCATTCGCGGGGGGGGTAATGGCACTATTATTAACAATTATGGGCTGTGGGACGCGCAAAGCGACCAGACGATCAATGACGCGTTTGGTTATAATCCGGTGGAGTTCAACAACTACGGTGCCTTTCTCAAATCGTGGGGTTCCAGCACCAATGAGTCGCTGTTTACCAGCGGGGTGGCGTTCAACCAACTGGGCGGCACGCTGACGGTGGCGAGCGGGACGGTGAGTTTGACCGGGGGCGATAATCTCGCCAACGGCACGCTGGGTTTTGGCATCAGCGGTCCGGCCAACTATGGTCACCTGAGCTTGACCGGCGGGGCCACGCTGGGCGGGGCGCTCGATGTTACCCTGAACAACGGTTATGTCCCGGCGGTGAGCAATGCCTTCACGTTGGTGACCTTTGCCTCCCGAAGCGGGGAGTTCGCCACCACCAGCCTGCCGGTGAATGGTTCGCTCTGGCAGGTGGCCTACACGAACACCGCCGTGACTTTGACGGTGGCCGACAATCTCGCCCAGCTGGTGACCATTGGTTATCTCCGTTCGCTGCTGGATCCGGTTAATTTCACCCCCACCGACACGAACACGATCTTCACCACTGAAGGGGTGGTGACCACCTGGACCAACCTGACTGACAGCGCTAACACCAAGTTTTTCATTCAGGACGCCACGGCCGGCATCGCGGTCTATTGGTCGGGCGCGGCCGCCGGGAGCAGTCTGCCCCCGGCCGGATCCCTGGTGCAGGTGACGGCGCCGTTGGGTGAGTTCAACGGTCTGCTCACGCTGGCCCCCGTGCAGACGAATTCGCTGGAGGGCGTCACGATTCTGGGCAGCACGAACCTGCCCGCGCCCCAACCGCTGCCGTTTGACACGAATATCACCGGCAACGCCACACTGATGGTGCGGGGATTGCAGGGGAGCTATTTCGTGGCCTCCAATGTGTTTCTGGACCTGAGCACGCCCACGTTTGCCGCCAAGGCCGCCGAGCCGCTGACGAACATCTTGAACGCGACGAATTGGGTTTCGTTTTATAATCCCACCAACCAGACGGGTGGGACCCATTACCAGTTGAGCGCCACCAACCAGGCCGGCGAAACGTTCGCGATTTATTACAATCCCCACACGGATATCGCGGGCAAAGCCAAGTTGGCCGGACCGTTTAACATCTACGGTGTGCTGGGCCAGGATCCCGTGAGCCCACCCTACACCAACGGCTATCAGTTCACGCCCACCCGGTTCGCCGACCTGGTGCCGGTAGCTCCCCCGGTGATTAACTGGACGAATCCGGTGGCGATCAACTACGGCACCGGGTTGAGTGCGACCCAGCTCAACGCCACCGCCAGCTTTGCTGGCACCAATGTGTCGGGGAAGTTTGACTATACTCCGGCGTCGGGCGCGGTTTTGGCGGCCGGCACGAACACGCTGACGGTCACGTTCACGCCGGATGATCTGATTCATTTCAACGTCGCGACCGGCAGTGTGAGCCTGGTGGTGACGCCGGTTCCGCTGGTCGCAGTGGCGGCCAGCACCAGCCGGCCGTATGGCTCCAGCAACCCGGTCTTCTCCGGCACCCTCACCGGGGTGGTCAACGGGGATGACATCACCGCCACCTTCACCACGACCGCCGGTCCCGGCAGCGCGGTGGGCCCCTATGCCATCACGCCGCAACTGGCGGATCCCAACGGGCGGCTGGCTAATTACGTGCCATCCGCCACCAACGGTGTGCTCACCATTACGGCGGTGCCGCTGACGGTGACGGCCAATGATACCAACCGGCTGGAAGGCCGGGCCAACCCCGTGTTTACCGGCACGCTGACCGGCGTGGTGAACGGCGATAACATCACCGCCACCTATGGCACCACCGCCACTTCCGCCAGCCCGCCGGGGACGTATCCCATCACGCCCGGGCTGTCGGATCCGAACGATCTGCTGGGCAATTACGTGGTGACGACCAACGCCGCCACGCTGACGGTGTATTCGGCCACGCTGACTCTGACTTGGACGCCGCCGGCGGCCATTGTTTATGGGACGCCGCTGGGCGCGGCGCAATTGGATGCCGGGGCCAGCGCGCCCGGGGCATTCGCCTACACCCCGGCGGCGGGGGCGGAACTGAACGTGGGCACCAACACCCTGACGGTGGTGTTCACGCCCCAGGACTCGGTGGATTACCTCAATGCCACCAGCCAGGTGAGTCTGGTGGTGCTGCCCGCGCCGTTGACGGTGACGGCCAGTAATTACGCCCGGTTATACGGCGCGACCAATCCCGTGCTGGACGGGATCATCACCGGCCTGACCAACGGGGATGTCATCACAGCCACCTATGCCACGACCGCCACCAGCACCAGCCCGGTGGGGGTGTATCCGATTATTCCCAGCCTGGTGGACACCAACAACCGGTTGGGCAATTATACGGTGACGACCAACAACGGCACGCTGACGGTGAACGGCCTGTTGCCGCAAATCACCTGGGCCGCCCCGGCCGCCATTCTTTACGGGACGCCGTTGAGCGCGACGCAATTGGACGCGACCGCCGATGTGTCCGGCACCCCGGTTTACAGCCCGGTGGCAGGCACGGTGCTGAATGCCGGGACGAACTTCCTGACGGTGGTCTTCAACCCAACGGATACGACGAATTACAGCAGCGCCACGGACACCGTGAGCCTGGTGGTTTCGCCGGCCCCGTTGATCGTGACGGCCAACAACGCCACGCGGGCTTACGGCCAGGAAAACCCGGGCTTCACCGGCGCGGTGATGGGCCTGGTCAACGGGGATATTATCACGGCCGCCTACAGTTCCAGCGCGTTGCCCCTGAGTGCGCCGGGAGCGTATGCGATTGTGCCCGGCCTGATTGATCCCGCCGGCCGGCTGGGTAATTACGCTGTGAGCATCACCAACGGCACGTTGACCGTGACGGCCGGACCGCCCCCGACCTTCACGAGCATCACGCCCGACAGCGGGCTGACCAACGCCGAGACGCCCGTGACCATCACCGGCAGCGGGTTTGAACTCGGGGCCGAAGTAACCGTGGGCGGCCAGCCCGCGACGGGCGTGACGGTCAACAGCGGAACGAATATCACCGCGATCGCACCGACGGGGTCGCTGGGCGCCACGAACGTGGTGGTGAACAATCCGGACGGCACGTCCGCCACCCTCACCAACGGTTACACCTACACCGGTTTGCCACCCGCCATCCTGACCCAGCCCGCCGGCCAGTTGGTGGTGTTGGGCAGCAACGCCGTTTTCTCCGTCATCGCCACGAATGCAGCGGGGTATCAATGGAAGTTCAATGGCGCCAACCTCGCCGACAACGGCCGGATCACCGGCTCGCAGGGGAGCGCGCTGACCATTTCGTCGGTGCAATATACGGATGAGGGCTTTTACCAGGTTTTTGCCACCAACGCCTTTGGATCGGCCCCGGGCACGCCGGTCTCGCTGCTGCTGATCAATCCGCCGAGCATCGGCACCTCACCCAAGTCCCAGGCGGTGGGGGTGGGCGGCACGGTCACCTTTACGGTGGGCGTGGGGGGCACGGCGCCCTTCACCTACCAATGGTTGCTGAACAACTCCCCCTTGATTGGCGAAACCAACGCCGTTTTGATCGTTCCCAATGTTCAACTCACCAGCCAGGGTTGGCAGTATAAAGTCATCGTCAGCAATCCGGCCGGCTCCGCGACCAGCGGGGCGGCGACGCTGTCGGTGCTCAATTATTGCGCGAGCGTGTCGCCCGGCCAGGCGGTCTATCCCATGGGGAGCGTGGTGCCGTTGACGGTGCAGACGTTTGACTGCGCGTCGCAAACGGTGGTTCCCAACGCCGCCGCCACGGTTTGGATTTCCAGCGCGGGCACGACGCGCAGCCTGCCGGTGACGACGGGGGCCAACGGCTCCGCGACCGTGAACTTTGTGCCGCTGGCCACCGAGACCGGCACCTATCAAGTGGCCGCCACGCTGGCCGGCCAGGGCATTCCCGCCGCGCAGGGCACCTTCGCGCTGGTGGGCCTGAGCCCGAGCCCGGGCAGTATCAACGCGGTGCTGACCCCCGGTTTGCCGGTAACCAATATCATCACCCTGAACAACCTCACCGGCGTGGCGCTGAGCGGGATCACGGCGTCGCTTTTGGGCGCGCATCCGGATGTGCAGGTGACCATCAACGCGCCCGGCGCGCTGCCCGGCAACGCCTCGACGCCGCTGAGCCTGGTGCTGACGGCCCCCGGCAACAACCCCGCCCAAGACCAGTTTTACCTCGTGTTGACCACGGCCGAGAACACGACCAACGTGGTTTCGATCAACGCCACCGTGGTGCCGCCGGAGCCGCAGTTGACGGCCGTCCCGGCCTCGTTGAATGGTGCCATGGTGCAGGGCGGCCAGACGCTGGTGAACTTTTATGTGGCCAACACCGGCGGCGCGACCAGCGGCCCGGTGCAGGTGGTGCTGCCGCCCGCCGCCTGGTTGAGCACGGTGACGCCGCTGCCGATTCCCCCGCTGGCCCCCGGCCAGAGCAACCAGGTTATTCTCGCCCTCACGCCGGCGGCCAATCTGCCGCTGGGCGCCTACCCCGGCAGTTTGGAACTCACCAGTTCCAACGCGCAGACGTCCGTGCCGTTCAACTTTGATTGTGTCTCGGATTTGAAAGGTTCGCTGTTGGTGACCGTGCAGGACGAATTGACTTATTTCGGGATCGGCAATCCCAATGTGTCCAACGCCACCATCACCGTGACGGATTACCTGACCGGCGACCCGGTGACGAATGCCGTGACCGACGCCTCGGGCGTGGTGCTTTTCAGCAACCTCATTTCCGCCTATTACACGGTGGCGATCACCGCGCCCGATCATGGGAACTTCAGCACCACGCTGCTGGTGGCCGCCAACAACACGAATGCCATCACCGCCTTCCTGGATTTGAACCTGGTGGATTACACCTGGATCGTGACGCCCACGATCATCCCGGATCATTATACGTTCACCCTGCAAACCACCTTCGCCACCGAGGTGCCCTGGCCCGTGGTCACCGTGGATCCCGGGGCCATTGACCTGTGTACGATGGCGGGCCAGACCAACGAGGTTAACCTGACGATCACCAACAGCGGGTTGATCGCCGCGCAGGGCCTGAATCTCTATTTTGGCTCCCACCCCGACTGGACCATCCAGCCGCTGGCGACCAGCCTGGGCGACCTCGGGCCGGAATCCAGCATGATCGTGCCGGTGCTGATTATTTCGACGGGTTCCGCCACGGATGTGCCGGACAACATCGCCGCACAATTGAGCTATCATATTTATACGCCGACACAGACCAACAACACCATCGTGCCGATCTTTGTGTATGATGCCAATCCGGCGGATTGCCAGCCGCAGGCGCCGACGCCGCCGCCGGTGGTGACGACCTGTCCCACCTGCGGCCTCGAGGGCGGCGGCGGCGGTGGCGGTGGCGGTGGCGGTGGTGGTGGCGGCGGCGGTGGGACGTCCATCACGCCCCCCAACTACACCTTCCAGCCGGTGGGCGGCGCCTTTGTGCAGGTCAAACTGGAAATTGACCAGAGCGCCGTGATCGCCCGGGACGCGTTCAGCGCCAAGTTGCAACTGGTGAACAACGCCGGGGGCACGATCAGCAACCTCTCCGCGTCCATCACCGTATATGACGGCTCCAACCACGTGGCCAACAGCCTGTTTGGGATTCCGCAGCCCGCCCTCAGCGGCTTGAACGCGGTGGACGGCACCGGCGTGCTCGGGGTGGGTGCGACCGGCGACATTGACTGGACCATCGTCCCGGCCGTCAACGCCGCGCCGGTGGTGCCCACGCAGTTCACCGTGGGCGGTTCCTTCTCCTACATTCTGAACGGGGAACAGATCACCGTGCCGCTGTTCCCGGTGCCCATCACCGTGCAGCCCACGCCCATATTGAACGTGGATTATTTCTTCCAGCACGATGTCTATGGGGATGATCCCTTCACGCCCCAAATTGAACCGGCCGTTCCCTTTGATCTGGGCATCCGGGTTAAAAACGTCGGTTATGGCAACGCGTATGATTTCAGCATCACCTCCGCGCAGCCGAAGATCATTCAGAACTCCAACGACCTGCTCATCGCCTTCGCCCTGATCGGCTCCGAGGTGGGCACCAACCAGTCCGTCTCCCCGTCGTTCACGCTGGATTTGGGTGACATCGGCCCGGGCGACAGTTCGGACGGCTTGTGGCTCCTCGAATCCACGCTCGAAGGCGAGTTCATCTCCTTCTCGGCCACCTACCAGCACGTGGATGATTTCGGCAACACCAACACCTCGATCATCAACCAGGTCAACATCCACGAGTTGAACCACGTGGTGGAATTGACTTACCCGACGGATGACCACCTGCCGGATTTCCTGGTCAATGACACCACGAACGTGGACGCGCCGCCGGGGATCGTCTATTCCAGCGACGGCACCACCGCGCCGGTGACGTCCTTCATCAACACCGGTTCCACGGTTGGTGTGCCTTCCTCCACCGTCAGCAACATCACCGTGAATGTTCCGGCGTCGCCGGGTTGGGCCTATTATGAAATCGTGGATCCGGGCAACAACAATTACACCATCGCCAGCGTCACCCGTTCCGACGGCGTTCAACTGCTGGTCGGGCCGAACGTCTGGCTGACGCCGCAGCGCGAGCACATGATCCCGCCCAAGCCCTACAACCTGATCCACATCTTTGACTATAACTCCACCGGTACATACACCGTTACGTATGGCCCGCCCCCGGCGCCCTCCGGTCCCGGCCTGACCGTTCAATTCACGCCGCTCTCGCTCTATTCCACGGAAAATCCCTCCGCCGCGGGGGATGCCGTGAGCTTTGCGGCCACCCTGCCCACTGCGGCCACGGGCGACGTGGTGTTTTCGACCAACGGCGTGCCCTACAGCACGAACGCCCCGTCCGGCGGTCTGGCCATCAGCCCGGCCACCACCCTGCTGCCGCCCGGCGACAATCTCATCACCGTTTCGTATGCGGGTAACGTCAACTATCCCGCCGCCAGCATCTCGATTGACCAGGTCGTCACCAACCTGGCGCCGGTGACCACGCCGCTCGACCTCTATTCCTCGGGCGGCCCCTCGCTGCTTGGGAACCCGGTGAGTTTCACGGCCACCCTGCCGGCGGAGGCCACCGGAAACGTGGTGTTTTATATTAACGGCGTGCCTTTCAGCACGAATGCACCGATCAGCGGCGTGGCCACCAGCCCGGCCACCACCCAACTCCCAGCGGGCACGAATACCATTGCGGTGACGTATGCGGGTGACGCCAATTACCTGCTCGCCAGCGCTTCGATCTCCCAAGTCGTCACCAATCCGCCGCTGACGGCCACCATCCTCTCCCTCTTTTCCTCGGGCAACCCGTCCTACCTGGGGCAATTGGTGAAGTTTACGGCCACCCTGCAGGCCGCCGCCACCGGGAACGTGGTGTTTTACACCAACGGCGTGCCGTTCAGCACGAATACGCCGGCCGGGGGTTTTGCCTCCAGCCCGACCACCTCCCTGCTCCCGCTGGGCAACAATCTCATCACCGTGACGTATCCGGGTGACGCCAACTACCTGCCCGCCACCAATTCGATCCACCAAGTGGTCACCAACCTCGCGCCGGTGGCCACGACGCTCACACTCGCCTCCTCGGAAAATCCCTCCGGTTTGGGAGATGCCGTGAGCTTCACCGCCACACTGCCTTCGGCGGCCACTGGGGACGTGGTGTTCCTCACCAACGGCGTGCCCTTCAGCACGAATACGCCGGCCGCCGGTCAGGCCGTCAGTCCCGCGACCACCCTGCTCCCGGCGGGCAGTAATCTCGTTGCGGTAACGTATGCGGGTGATGCCAATTATCTCGCCGCCTCCAATGCGATCTATCAAGTCGTCACCAACCCACCGCCGCCCCCGCCCCCGCCGGTGGTCACGACGCTCACGCTTGCGTCCTCGGAAAATCCGTCGCAAGTGGGGGATGCGGTGAGCTTCACCGCCACGCTGCCTTCGGCGGCCACTGGGAACGTGGTGTTCCTCACCAACGGCGTGCCTTTCAGCACGAATACGCCGGCCGCCGGTCAGGCCGTCAGCCCGGCGACCACCCTGCTCCCGGCGGGCAGCAATCTCGTCGCCGTAACGTATGCGGGTGATGCCAATTATCTCGCCGCTTCCAATGCGATCTATCAAGTCGTCACCAACCCGCCGCCCCCCCCGCCGGTGGCCACGACGCTTACGCTCTCGTCCTCGGAAAATCCCTCCGCCTTCAAGGCGGCGGTGAGCTTCACCGCCACGCTGCCTTCGGCGGCCACCGGGAACGTGGTGTTTCTGACCAACGGCGTGCCCTTCAGCACGAATACGCCCGCCGCCGGTCAGTCCGTCAGCCCGGCCACCACCCTGCTCCCGGCGGGAAGTAATCTCGTCACCGTGACGTATGCGGGTGATGCCGGCCACCTCGCCGCCACCACCTCGATTTACCAGGTCGTCACCAACCTGCCGCCGGTGGCCGCGCCGATGATCATCACGCGCATTGCGGGCACCACGGTCTTAATCGCATTATCGAACCTGGCCACCAACTGGAGCGATCCCTATGGTTACCCGGTCAGCCTGATTGGCGTGAGTCTCACCAGCACCAATGGTCAGCATGTCTATCAGCTCAACCTCACCACCAACCGGGACGGCTCCTATGTCATCACCAACACCGCTTACTTGGGCTACCTCAACCCGGCGAACGTCAACGACCAGATCAGCTACACCGTCAGTGACGGCCATGGTGACACGAATGAAGGCGTGATCAATCTCGTGGTTTCAACCAGCCCGTTGTTTGGTCAGACGCGGGGCATCGTCCACCCCGGCGGCCCGACCGTGACCTTGAACTTTGCCGGCCAGCCCGGTTACACTTACGATGTGCAACGCTCCACCAACTTGATCACCTGGGTGACCATTTGGACCACCAATGCGCCGCCCGCCGGACCCTTCAAATATACTGACGCATTTGGCGATCTGGGCGGTCAGATTCCCGCCGCCGCCTATTATCGGTTAACCTGGAACCCCTGAGCCCATGACCCAAAACCATTACCAAACACTCTTTAGCCAATTATGAAATCAACCACCCTGTTCGGATTTGCGGTCGCGGCGCTCGTCACCGGTGTGGCGCGTGCGGATTATTCTTTCACCGAAAACCTGCCCATTCCCGATGGTAATCCAGTCGGCATCGCCCCCGTGGGCGTGGTCAGCGGCCTGGGGGGCGGCGGCTTGATCTCCTACCTGACCGTGAGCCTCAATATCAGCGGGGGATACAACGGCGGTTTTTACGGCTATATCGAAGCCCCCAACGGCGCCACCGCGACCCTGCTGGCCAATCCGGGCGTGACCGGCGGCAATCCGTTTGGCTATGGCGGGTCGGGCTTGAATGTCACCTTCGCGGACGCCGCAACGGCCAGCCTCCAAACCACCCCGGAGAATCCCGGGGCGGTGGTGACTGGCACCTATCACCCCGTGGTCAGCTTCTCGACCCTCAACGGTTTGGCGGGGAATGGCGACTGGACCCTGTTTATTGCGGACGATACGAGCGGTGCCAGCCCGGCCACATTAAACGGTTGGAGTTTGGGTTTCACCCCAGCCACCGTGCCTGAACCCGGGCAGGTGGCGGCCATGGCCCTGCTCGGTCTGGCTGGCTTGGGCTTGGTGGCGGTGCGGCGTGTGGCGAATGGCCGTGTCAAAAAAGCGTGAGCTTGGAACCCGTCCGGCGGTGAAAGCGATTGGGAATTATCCCCCCAGCGAAGTCGGGTCGGCCACATCGCCCTTGTTGAAGGCCACATAATCCTCGGTTAAATCCGCCGCGTATATCACCGCCGCGCCGGAGCCGAGGTTCAGATTAATGTGCAGATCAAATTCTTGGGGTGCCGCCGCCGCGCACAAATCGGCGTAAGTCGCCTTGGTCGGCTGGCCGCGCTTGAGGCTCCAGAGGATTTTTTTGCCGCCGGCCACGCCGTAACCAATGTCCACTTTGTCCTCCACGATTTTCGCGGCGGAATACCCCAGCGCATCAATGATGCGGCCCCAGTTCGGGTCGCCGCCATGCCAGCTCGTTTTCACCAGCGGACTGTTCGCCACCGCCCGTGCCGCCAGGTCCGCCTCCTTCACCGAGCGCGCACCGCTCACCCGCACCGTCACCACCCGGTGAACGCCTTCGCCGTCCCGCACAATTTTTTTGGCCAGTTCCAGCGTGACATGATTCAGCGCGGCTTGAAACGTCTCGCGGTCCGCCCCGGACAATGCGCCGTTTCCGGCCCGGCCGTTGGCCAGCACCAGCACCGTGTCGTTCGTGCTCATGTCGCCATCCACCGTGATGCGGTTGAAACTTTGCGCCACCGCCTCCCGGAGGGCGGCCCGCAGCGTCGGGGCGTCCACCGCCGCATCCGTGGTGATGAAACCGAGCATGGTCGCGTGCAGGCCGCCGTGGGGCAGCGCCGCCGGGCGCGCGCCCGTGGCCGACATGCCCGGCTGAATCATTCCCGCGCCCTTGGAGATTCCCCCCAGACGCACCGTGCGGCCGCCCAGCTTGAATTCAATCGCGATTTGCTTGGGACGCGTGTCGCTGGTCATGATCGCCTCCACCGCCTGATCCGCGTGCGCCGGCGTCGCCCCCAGTTCCACCGCCGCCGCAATGATTCCCGCCCGCACATTCTCCATGGGCATGGTCACCCCGATGCGGCCGGTGGACCCCACCAGCACCGATCCGCGCGGCAGGTTCAGGGCCACCTCGGCAAACAGCACCATGTCCTCCGCATCCCGCCGGCCCTGGCGGCCCGTGCAGGCGTTGGCGTTGCCGGAATTGATCACCACCGCGCGCGCCACGCCCTTTTTCATCCGCGCCACGCACACCTTCACCGGCGCGGCGCAGACTTGATTCGTGGTGAACATGCCCGCCACCGTCGCCTCCGTCTCGGAAACAATCAGGGCCAGGTCGCGCTTGGGCCCCTTGTCCGAGCCTTTGCCGGTGCCGAGACGTTTGATGTCGCAAAACACGCCACCCGCCTGAAAGCCCTGCGGGGCGACGATGGCGCCCGGAATTTCTTTGAACACTTTTTTCATGAGCATTGATAAAACGTTGCGTTGCGAACAGTGCGGAAGCGGCCGCCATTTTTCAAACCTATTTTTCGGGGTTGGCCGTCCAGCCCTGAAATTGGAGTGAGGAGAGCTTATCCGGTGCATCCTGATGGTGTTGACGGTTTTCAGGCCGAAGGCCATTTGGGAGTGCGGCGACAGGTCGCCGCTGTTGGACGAGACGACACGTCGTCGAGTTCAAAAGTGTGCCTGTCCGGTCTGTCTGTCCGGTCTCGACAACAACTTCGGAATGCACGACAGTCTGTCCCCACCGTGAAATTTTCATCGCACGAGTGATGCCTTGGAATTACCATTACTTACACATGGCAACCCCATCGAATCTCAACGAATACACCACCGCCGAACACGCGCTGAAATATCTGGCGCGGGCGGATCGCATACCCCACCGCGTGGAGGGGGAGGCGGTTTTGCTGGAATTCATTCCGCAGTCGGTTGGCCGAATCCTGGATTTGGGAACCGGGGATGGTCGCCTGCTGGCGTTGCTGCGGATTGAACGGCGCGACTCGGAAGGCGTGGCGCTCGATTTTTCGCCCACCATGCTGGCCGCTGCCCGCGCTCGGTTTCACGGAGACGACAAGGTGCGGGTGGTCGAACACAACTTGGACGAACCCCTGGGCGAACTGGGCCGCTTTGACGCCATTGTCTCCAGTTTTGCCATCCACCATTGCGCCGATGACCGGAAGCGGAAGCTTTATGCCGAAATTTTCGCGGCCCTGTCGCCCGGCGGAGTCTTCTATAATTTGGAGCATGTGGCTCCACCGACCGCCGGCCTGCATGACCGATTTCTGCGCGCATTGGGCATCACCGAAGCGGAGGAAGACCCGTCGAATAAGCTCGTCAGCGTGGAAACCCAGGTTCAATGGCTTCGTGAAATTGGATTTCAGAACGTGGATTGTCACTGGAAATGGCTCGAGCTGGCGCTCTTCGGGGGGAACAAAAGCCGATGACCCTGACCTGGCCAGACTCTTCACCAGCCCCAACCGCTGCTTCCCCGCGCAGGGGGCGGGCGCGGCTGGCAAACACTAACATTTCTCGCCTGATCATGAATACTCCCAGTTTTGATTTTCGGGGCACCCGGATGACGGTGTGCTTGTCCACCGCCGACGCCGCGGGGGCCTACGCCGTGATGGAGATGGTTCATCCGCCCAACGTTGGCCCGGCGCTGCACGTTCATCCGCGCGGGCCGGAGTCGTTCTATATCATTGAGGGCAACTATACATTTTTGCGCGGGGTGGAAACGATCAGGCTGGTTGCCGGTCAAGCCGTTTCCATCCCCGCCGGCGTGCCGCATCGTTACACCGTGGGTTCCGCCGGCGGACGCGCCCTGGTCATTTGTCCGCCCGGATTGGAGGAGTATTTTCAGAGCGTCGCCGCCCGGCTCCAGCGCGGACCGCTGGCGATTCCGGAGGAGTTTGCCATTGCCTCCCGCCACGGCCAGGATTTTCTCGACCATTCTTCGCATTGGGGCATCACCTGAGTCCGTCCGCTGATTGGGTGGGGACAGCTTGTCCCCACGCCCGTTTTTCCTTCCCGGCCCGTGGCTCCTCCGTTAATGTCCTGAAAACATCAACCTTTTATCCGCCATGAACCATTGGTTTCTTAATTACTGCTCGCGGCTGGTGCTGACTGCGTTTGCGATGGTTGGCCTGGGGCTGTCCACCTCCGCCCAGACGGTCACCCAGATTGTGCCGGATGGCCGCCCGCATCAGTTTGCCGCGCACGATCATCAATTTTTCATTGATGGTGACCCGACGCTGCTGGTGGCCGGCGAAATGCACTTTGGACGCGTGCAACCGGAGGACTGGCCGGCGCGCCTTCGGCAGGCCAAAGCGATGGGGTTGAACACCGTCAGCTTTTACTTGTTCTGGAATCAGGTGGAGACCAAGGAGGGAAAATTCAATTTCTCCGGCATGACCGATGTGCGGCGGGTGCTGAAGCTGTGCCGCGACAACGGCCTGTGGGCCATTCTGCGGCCCGGCCCGTATTGCTGCGCGGAAATCGAATACGGCGGCATCCCGTGGTGGACGTTGAAACACCCCGAGGTGCGGGTGCGCACGACGGATCCGCAGTGGCTGGCCTGGTCCCGCCGCTACCTCACCGAGGTCTATAAACAGGTCGGCGACCTGCAGGCGAGCCGGGGCGGTCCGCTGCTGATGGTGCAGGTGGAAAATGAATACGGCATCACCGACCCCACCAACAACGCCTACATGGCCGCCATGACGAAGGTGTTCCGGGAGGCGGGGTTCGGCGGCCAGTTGTTCACGTGCGATCCGAGCACGAAGATTTGGAGCCACCCGGAACTCCGCGTGCCCGGCCTGTTATACGGGCGCAACGGCCTGGACAGCGACCGGAAATTTCAGGACAGCGCGGCCGCCATCGGCGATGATCCCGTTTATGTGCCCGAAATCTATACGGCGTGGTTCAGCGGCTGGGGCGAGCCCATCGCCACGAAAAACTCCACCATCCCGCAAATCAGCCACTGGATGGATTACCTGCTCGATCACGGGGATTCCTTCTGCCTGTATGTTTTCTTTGGCGGATCCAACTACGGTTTTGACAATGGCTGCAACGAATATCTGCCCGTGCAGACGAGTTATGATTATAACGCGCCCGTGGATGAGGCCGGCCGGATAACCGAGAAATACCGCGCATTGCGCACCCTGCTGACCACGCGCCTGCACCTCCATCCGCCCGCGATTCCGGCCGACCCGCCGGTGATCGAAATTCCCCCCATCGAGTTGACGCCGTCGGAGCCGCTGCTGGCCACACTGCCGCGTTGGCCCACGCGGGTGTCCGCCCAGCCCGTCGCCATGGAAGACCTGGATCAGGCTTATGGTCTGGTGCTCTACCGCAAAACGTTCCCCAATGGTTTGAAAGGCCGGCTGGTGCTCAAACAGGCGCGGGATTACACCGTCGTCATGGTCAATGGAAAAACCGTCGGCACCGCCTTTGTCGGCGAAGGTCTGGAAAGTAACCAGCTTGAACTGCCGGACACCGCCGGCCCCGCGACGCTGGATGTTCTTGTGTATAATCTCGGTCGCATCAGCGTGGTGGTCAGCGACCAAACCCAGCCCCTGGCGCGCAAGGGGCTGATCGGCGGAGCCGCCCTGGACGGCGTGGCTTTGAGCGACTGGCGGATGTATTCCCTGCCGTGCGACCGGATCGACTTCAAGCCTTCCACGGCCACGCCCACCGGCCCGGCATTTTATCAGGGCACCTTTACCGTGGACCAACCGGGCGGCACCTTTCTTGACCTGCGGAACTGGAGCCTGGGGGCCGTCTGGGTGAACGGCCACAACCTCGGGCGCTACTGGGATCGCGGCGGCCTGCGCTCGCTGTTCTTGCCGCGCCAATGGCTCAAACCCGGTCGCAATGAAATCGTGATCCTTGAGTTGCACGACCCGCCGAAGCGGCCCGAAGTGAGTGGTGGCACGAATATCATCGAGACCCCGGCCGTCCCCTTCGCCGTGCGGCTGGACCGCGCCGATTTGTCTGCGCCATAGGCGGCACGACGCCATCGAAAAATCTGCAGCCGCAGATGAACCCCGGTAAACACCGAGGTGCGAAGTCGCCGTTTAAGAAACTGGCGACGCAACCCGTTATGATAAACTCACTTGGGTCTTGGCATAGTATGGCGCAAAGCGTCCCGTAGCGCGGTGACCTTCCACCGCTTTGGCGGTCCAAGGTTGGTCAAGCCGCCGCCACCCCGGACTCACGACCCGAAAACGGGGCAAGTCTGGTCAAGGTGTGCGATCACCTGGACACCGGGTGGCCTCCGACGGGTTTAACCGCCAGGGCGCAGGGTGCGGTCGTTGGTCTTTTCCAAAATTTTAACGTTTATCAGCGGTGATTAACACTTCTGAGCCTGATTAATTAACGACCGAACAAATCGTTAATGGTTTTAGCAGTCGTTGCCACCCCCCGGCGGGCCAGCCCGTCAATTCGAGCGCGATTTCCCTTGCATTCACCGGGTTTTCCGCTAGAATCCATACTGCCTGAACGCCGCGTGTGCGGATGTTCATTAAGGCTGAGAAATAGCAGTTAACAAACAACCTAACCCTCAACCCTCCGTTGCCCCGGCAGCGTTCGGTCAGTTAGGCAATGGAGTCTTCGCCGTCCCGCCCCGGGACGATCAAGCCTCCCGCAGTTCCGTACAGAAATATTATGCTCACGATGGAAGAAGCCATGAAGCACAGCGCCACGCGCTTTGCCGCCGGCGAAATAGTCAAAGGCACCGTCATTGAAGTCCGCCCCAAGGAAGTCCTGGTGGACATCGGTTATAAAAGCGAAGGGGTCATCCCCGGCAACGAATTTGAAGACATCAAAAACGTCAAAGTCGGCGACCAGATTGACGTGCTGATCGAGAAACTCGAGAACAAAGAGGGTACGGTTGAACTCTCGCACGAAAAAGCCGAGTTCAAGAAGAACTGGGACAAAATCCTCACCATTTGCAACGAGGGCGGCCGCATCAACGGCAAGGTCAAAGCCATCGTCAAGGGCGGCCTGGTCGTCAATGTCGGCGTGGAAGCCTTTCTGCCCGCCTCCCAGATTGACGTCATCACCCCCAAGAATCTCGCCCAGTTCGTCGGCAACACCTACGAATTCAAGGTCGTCAAGATCAACCAGGAGCGCCAGAACATCGTCCTTTCCCGCCGCGAACTCATCGAACAGGAACGCAACGAACGCCGTGGCAAACTGCTCGGCGAAATGGTTCCCGGCGACATTCGCAAAGGCACGGTGAAGAACATCACCGATTTCGGCGCGTTCATTGATCTCAACGGCATTGACGGCCTCCTCCACATCACGGACATGAGCTGGGGCCGCATCGGCCATCCCTCGGAAGTCCTCAAAGTCGGCCAGGAAATTGACGTGGTCGTGCTTGACGTGAACAAGGAGAAGGAACGCGTCAGCCTCGGCCTCAAGCAGAAGATGACCAATCCCTGGGACAACATCGAAAGCAAGTTCCCCGTGGGCGCCAAGGTCAAGGGCAAGGTTGTCAGCCTCGTGCCGTATGGCGCGTTTGTGCAACTCGAACCCGGCGTCGAGGGCCTCATCCACGTCACCGAACTTTCCTGGACCAAGCGCATCGCCAAACCCAGCGACGTGCTCAAGCAGGATCAGGAAGTCGAAGCCGTAGTCCTGGGCATCAACCGCGAGGAGCAGAAAATCTCCCTCGGCGTCCGCCAGCTCGAATCCAATCCGTGGGACCGGGCCGTGGACAAATACACCGTCGGCACCAAGGTCAGCGGCAAGGTCCGCAACCTCACCAGCTACGGCGCCTTTGTGGAATTGGAAGAGGGCATTGACGGCATGATTCACGTCTCCGACATGTCCTGGACCCGCAAGATCAATCACCCGAGCGAAGTCATGAAGAAGGGCGACGACGTTCAGGCCACCGTGCTGGAAGTGGACCGCCCGAACCAGCGCATCGCCCTCGGCGTCAAACAACTCGTCGAGGATCCGTGGTCGCAGATTGACAAACTGTACAAGGTTGGCGATGTCGTCAACGGCAAGGTCACCAAGCTCGCCAGCTTCGGCGCGTTTGTCGGCCTCCAGCACGAGATTGACGGTCTGGTACACATCTCGCAGGTCAGCGAAGACCATGTGGACAAGATCAAGAACGTCCTCAAGGTCGGCCAGGATGTCACCGCCCGCGTCATCAAGATTGACCGCGGCGAGCGCCGGATCGGCCTGTCCATCAAAGCCGCCAGCTACTCCGACGAGCAACTCAAGGAGGAGCAGAAGATCCTCGACGCCCTCAAGCCCGGCGAAGACCTCGTGGCCCTCCAGCACGCCTTCGACGCCGCCGACGAGGCGCTCAAGGACTGATTGGTTTAACCAAGATACGATTCAAAACCCGGCGGGCCGCGAGGGCCGCCGGGTTTTTCATGTCCCCATTCACCCCGGTTAGCGGTCAGCGTCTCCGCTCAGAGTCCATGTGATGTTGAATAGCGGCGTCACATCGGCATAAACGAAAAAAACGCCGAGGCCAGCCAGTATCAGCACCCCTGAAAACACAATCAAATCTTTGACGCCGTCGGACAATTCCGGCCGCCGGTGAACCAGCGCGGCACAAGTGATCCAAACGACGGGAATGGCCATGAACAAGCCGGAGTGGCCGGTCAAAAACTCGGCGGGCGTTGACAAAATCAGGTTCGCCACCTTTTGCTCCCGGACCCATAAACCCGCCGCCAGCACCCCGGTGACGATGACGCCGATCTGCATCAGCGCCACATAGACGGCATTCTTGATCGAAAACATAAATGACTGGCCACGCCGGCCCGCCTTAAACACAGACCATCTCAAGCCCAAACCCTCACGTCAGCTATTCACGATGGGGCCGTCAGTCGGCCGGCTTCGGCCGTTTTCGCCGGCTCCAGCCCTTTCGTCAACGACCTGTGCCGGTAATGCAGAATCTTAAAATCCGGCGTGTCCCGCAGTTCGGCCACCAGATTGAACTTGTCCTCGAAGGGCGGGAAAAATGCGTCGCCCGCCACCTCCCGCTTCACCACCGTCAGATACAGGTCGGAACAGCGCGGCAGGGCTTGCTCGTAAATTTGCGCCCCACCGCAGATGAAAATGTCGGTCGTGAATTCCGCCGGATTGAGCTTGTCCAGCGAGTTGAAAATTAAAATGTCCGTCGGATGTTTTTTTTCCAAGGCCGTGAATTCCCGTTTGGTGAAAAGAAACTGGTAGGCGCGTTTGAGCGGTTTGCCCAGTTCTTTTCCCCCCCGCCATTCATGATATTGACCGAAAACCTCCGGGTGGCTTTTGATGAGCTGTTGCGGGTGCCGGGTGAGAATCAGATTCTTGCGGTGGGGCAGGGGCTGGCCGAGGCTCTCGAAGGTCTTGCGGCCCATCACCACCACATGGCCGAGGGTGGTTTGCTTGAACCACTTGAAATCCTCCGGCAGCCGCCACGGGATCTGATTCCCCGCGCCAATCACGCGGTTTAAGGACATGGCGGCGATGGCTTTGTAATATTTCACGGCAGGGTTGATTTGACCGGCGGTTGGTTTGCGGTCACCCCCAGCGCCCGCAACCGTCTTTTTATCAGGTCGGAATCCGGCTCCAATTGCAGGGCGCGCTGGAATTCCGCCACCGCCGCAGCCACTTGGTGTTCGGCGGCCAGCGCGCTGCCCAGGTTGTAATGATAACGCATGACCTCCGGCTGGAACTGGACGGCCAGCCGGTATTGGGCGATGGCTTCGTCCGTCCGCTTCAATTGCAGCAACACGGCCCCGAGATTGTTGTGCGGGTCTGCCTGGGCGGGCGCCAGTTGCAGCGCCTGTTCATACTCGGCCACGGCGGTTTCGAGCCGGCCCGTGCGCGCCAGCAGATTGGCATAATTGTAGTGAATCTCCTCCTCGCGGGGATTCAGTTCCAGACCGGCCCGGTAATGCGCCTCGGCCTCGGCCAATTTATTCTGCCGCACCAGCAGGCGGCCCAGATTGGAGTGCGCCATCCAGCAGGCGGGGTTCTTTTTCAGGGTGTCGCGCCAGAGCGTTTCCAGATCCTGATAGATTGCGCATTGATGCCAGGTCAAGGCGCCGCAGAGGAACAACCCCAGGGCCGGGATGAGGGGCGGACACCGGTGCAGCCAGGTGGCGGCCAGTGCGATCAGGCCCGCGCCGGCCAGATATTGGAAATGGTCGGCCACAAAGGAAAAGCGCATGGGATAGACATTGATGAACCCAATCGCCGGCGCCAGCGTGCCCGCGTAGATCAGCACCGCCACCAGCGGCCCCCGGCCGATCCGGTGCCGGGCCCGCCACAAGGCGGCCAGTACGCCCGCCACCGCCACCGGAAACAACCATTGCCACCAGACCCCGGCGTCAATCGTCCACCGCGGATAAATGAACATCAGGTGGGTGGGGAAAACCAGGTTCGACGCATAGAACCACAGGGCGCGTCCCGCCACCAGGCACCGGTCCGCCAACGTCAGTGACCAATCCGCGCCAATCGCGCCCACGTGCGTTTTCTCCAGCCAGGCCGTGGTGAGCCCCAGCCCGATCCCGGCGAGAAAAAAGGGCGCCAGCGGCAGCACCGCCCGCCAATCCAGCCGGCCTTTTTTCCACCACATCACCAGCAATAACACCGCCGGTAAAGAGCAGGTGACCGTCTTGCTCAAGAGCGCGGCCACAAATAAAACCAGCGCCACCGCATACCACCCCCAGCGCCGCCGGGTCGGCGGAACCGCCGGTTCGAGTTCCGCAAAGCGCAGCCACGCCAGCGCCGCCGCCAGATAAAACACGGCGGAAAGGACGTTCTTCCGCTCCGTAATCCACGCCACGGATTCCACCTCCACCGGATGCAGCGCAAAAATGGCCGCCGCCAGCCACGCGCCCGGCACCCGGAGGCGCGCCAGCACCCGCCAGAGCAGCAGCGCCGCCAGAATGTGCAACAGCACATTCACCATGTGATATCCGCCCGCGTGCAAGCCCCACAAATGGTGTTCCAACCAAAACGTGGTGAAGACCAGGGGATAATATTGCGGCGTGGCCGCGGGATGGAACCACATTTCCCGCAAGCCGTCCCAATCATTCAAGTGCAGGTTGTTGATGACATAATCATCATCATCCCAGATGAACCCGGCCGTGAACACCGGGGAATATGCCATCAGCGTCGCCAATACGATGAATAAAATCCCCGCCCCGATCGTTGCCGAGGGGCGGCCGGGGATTTTATCCCAGACCGGATCCAGCGGCGTTGCCAATTTGAAGCGGCCAATTTGCATCACGGTTATTCACACCGCCACCGGCGCCTTGATGGCGGGATGCGGATCGTAGCCCAGCCATTCAACATCGGCGAATTTGAAGTCGTGGATGTTTTTCACCGCCGGGTTGAGCTTCAATTGCGGCAGCGGGCGCGGCGCGCGCGCGAGTTGCAGGTCCGCCTGTTCCACATGATTGCTGTAAAGATGCAAATCGCCGAACGTATGCACAAAATCGCCCGGCTTCAGGCCGCACACCTGCGCCACCATCACCGTCAACAGCGCGTAGCTGGCGAGATTGAACGGCACCCCCAAAAAAATATCCGCGCTCCGCTGGTAAAGCTGGCAGCTCAACTCCCCGTCACTCACATAAAACTGGAACAGCGTGTGGCACGGCGGCAGCGCCATCGTCTCGATTTCCCCCGGATTCCAAGCGGTGACGATCAGCCGCCGGCTGTCCGGGTTCCGCTGGATCTGCTCGATGACCCGGTCAATTTGGTGGATGGACCGGCCGTCCGCCGTGCGCCAGTCGGTCCATTGGGCGCCATAAACCCGCCCCAAATTACCGCCGGCATCCGCCCATTCATTCCAGATCGAAACCCCGTGGTCCTGGAGATATTTGACGTTCGTATCACCACTCAAAAACCAGAGCAACTCGTGGACGATGGATTTCGTGTGCACCTTCTTCGTCGTCAACAGCGGAAAACCGTCGCGCAGGGGAAACCGCGCCTGGGCGCCGAACAACGAATACGTGCCCGTGCCCGTCCGATCGGCTTTGAACCGGCCGTGCGTGCGGACCTGCCGTAATAAATCGAGATATTGAATCATCGGCTGAAAAATCTACCCGCGAACGCGGCGAAAGACACGCTCAGAATCCAACTTGCCACCTACACCTTACAGGCATCTATGGCTTTCAAAGCCAGCCACCGCTCAAAAACCCACCCCACCACCGCCGGCTTGGCATTTTTGTGAGTCGGCCGAGGATGCTCCGTTGCCGGGGAAGACCGGGTGGATATGACTGTTCTTTGGTTGGTGGTTATTATGGATTTGAAAAATTCGCTGATTTTTCAAAAAAAAGCGACCGCTTGCGCCAGGCGGTCGTTCACACATTCACCCACCCATGCTCTCACACTGCCGGCGCCATGCCTGTACGATGGGCTGCATAGCTGGCGGATTTTCCGGGAACTGAAGCGAATTTTTCGGTAACTCGATCCACGGCTGCGCATCTCGCGTCCAAATATGCGCGACCGGCTTCAGCCTTGAGGATTCGTCAAGCGTCCCGGCATAAACGGTAATCACCTCTTTCAAATCGAGTCGTTCACTCCATATTGCCGCAAGGCACATTGGGCACCGAAAAACATTCCGCTTTTGTCCGTCCGCTTCTGGTCGCAAGTATGGCTTGGCCTCGCCTTCAACAACGGTGAGGCCGCCACAGGGCATTTTCAGCGCGAGGACGAAGCTTGAACCGCTGGCCGTCTGGCACTCCGTGCAGTGGCAACAAAAAAGCGCGATCGGTTCAGCAGAAAGTTCGTATCGGACCGCGCCGCAAACACAGCTTCCTCGTGAATGTTTCATGGTTTCAATCTTTGCCCAATCGGATTTTTAAGCCGCAGTGCGCGTATGCGGCTGCACCTGGCCGGCTTTTCTGCGAGTCCATCACGGTGCTCGGTCTGCTTCCCAGCAGAGCCTTATCCTCGGGATGGACACCATGTTTTGCTCCTTTTCACGGTCAATTTCAAGTGGGATTTGCCTCGGTCGGCACCTTTGGTTGCGCCCGCCGATTTTGAAATGCCCATAAGGTGCAACCCGCAACCCCGCGCCGGCCGGGCCGATCACCAACCACCGCCGCCCCCACCGCCGCCGCCCCCACCGCCGCCGCCACCGCCACCACCGCCCCCGGCGCTGGAACCCGGCGGAGTGGCGGCTGATGAAATCGCCCCGGCAAGGGAATGGCCCAAGGCTCCGGCGAAAACCCCTGCGCCGCCCCCGGGGAGGTTCTGCCAGGAGTCGCCCTGATACCAAGCGGGTGCATATCCGGTCTGGCCCGGCGTGGTGCCGGTGGCAGCCATCACGCCGGCGAATTTCTGCTGCCAGATTTTTTCCACGCCC
>Ga0302279_10000410_pt1 | contig 62087 bp, 53 predicted proteins | sample III_Bog_N3_3_FD_194541 | JGI IMG/M metagenome (GOLD analysis project Ga0302279, IMG submission 194541) | Peat permafrost microbial communities from Stordalen Mire near Abisko, Sweden - III_Bog_N3_3 | ecosystem: Environmental > Terrestrial > Soil > Wetlands > Peat | place: Sweden: Abisko... | reverse complement strand
AGCCGCACATGCTGTTGCGTGGCGGCCAGCTGCGCATCGATCTTCTGCTTTGCAGCGCTCTCGCGAGCGAGTTGCGCGCGCTTTCCGATGGGCAGAACGTCCACGCTGATCTGGGCGCCAGCGACCCAGTTGTTGCCGCCAGAGCCGCCGATGGAGGATTGGTCTTGTTCCCAATTTCCATATGCACTGACGCGAGGGCCAAAGTCTGACTTTGCCGCCCCGAGTGCGGACGCCTGCGCGGATTGCGCCTGTCCCAAGGCCCTGAGATCAGGGCGCGTTCTTACAGCTGCCGCTGTCTCTTCTTCGAGAATGCCTTGCGGAAACGTGTGCGGCTCAATCGGCTTCAATGCAGTTGCCTTCAGATCCGGCGCGCCCATTGCCTCGCGCAACGCCGCCCATGCCAGTTCCAGGTCGCCCTGGGCCGCAATCAATTCCTCTTTGCGTGCGGACCCATTGACCTGGGCCGACATCCGGTCCGACTCGACAGCGAGACCGGCCTTCACGTGCTCGTCCACCGAACTCAGGAGCGCCGCCGCTGTCTCCTGCTCATGCTGGGCTACAGCGATCTCCCGCTGCGCGTAGAGCACCTGCTGGTAGGCGCCGACAACACGAAACACAATCTGCTGGTCCACTGCCATGGCAGAGGAGGAAGCGCTTTGCTTGAACAGATCAGCGCGGTGGATTTCTTTCTGCGTCTTGAACGAGTCGAAGGCTAACCACTGCCCGGAGAAGCGCGTGGAGAAATTGCCAATGGGCTGCGGGAAGTTCAGAGCGTTCAGCGCAAAATCGGCCTGCGTGAACTGCCTCTGGCGGAGGCGCGTTCCAAACGCATACACCGGATCGTTGCCGCGCGAGATGTCTTCGGTAAAGGTCAACTGGGGATAGAGCGCCGTTCGAGCCAGAGTTGCCGAGGCTTTCGCATCCTGGTTGCCAGCTTGCGCAATGGCTGCCTCAGGGCTTTGGTCCAGGGCCTGATCGATGGCTTGCCGAAGCGTGAGAGGTTCCTGCGCAGCGGCGGCCCATGTCCCCATCGAGACGAAGAGAAAGAGGGTCAGATATGGATAAAGTCGTGAACTCATTCTGTGAGATGTCCTTGAGTGGTGCTTTCACAGGATTAAAGCCACGGAATGGGGACTTCGTTACAAGCGACCTGAAAGGAATTCGGGCGATGGCCTGAAGGGCGGACCGGATCAGATTCCGAGGCCTTCGAAGATCAAACTGGTATCGACAAGCGAATGCGGATTCAGTACAGGTCAGTGCGCCGGCCGCTGGGCATTGCCTGCGGCGTGGAATCGGCGATGAACGGCAGGAGAGCCTGGCGGACCTGATGCAGCACGGATGGCCAATCTGCAGGGGCGGGCTGGCGGAAGAGGCGCATGGATGGGTACCAGGGGCTGCGGACGCCGGCGAGCTGCCAGCGCCAGTCGGGCGCGCAGGGGAGCAGGAGCCAGGTGGGGACGCCGAGAGCTGCGGCCAGATGGGCTGTGGAGTTGTCGATGGTGATGACGAGGTCCATGGCGGCAACCTGGGCGGCGAAGGTGTCGATGTCGGCGAGCTGATCGACGGTAGGGTCGATGAGGAGCGGGGCGCGGGCGGCGGCGGCTTCTGCTGCGAGCGCGGCGTGCGGGCCGTATTGGAGGCAGATCCAATGGATTTTCGCGATGGAGAAGAGTGGGGCAAATAGATTGAGAGGGATGGAGCGGGTGCGGCCGGATTGCTTATTGGTGGTGTGCCAGGCGAGGCCGATGCGCGGGTTGGCGCTGTTGTAGCTGGCGCGGAAGTGGTCGCGCTGCGTGGAGTCGGGGCGCAGGTAGGGAGCGGAGGCGGAGAAGGCGTCGGGGCTGGTGCGGAAGAGGGCGGGGAGGCTGCCGGTGGGGAGATGGGCGGCGATGTCCGGGCCGGGATCGAGGGCGGCGGCGGAGGTGGAGAGGACTTCGACCTGCGGGAACGAGCGGGCGAAGAGGGGCTGGAGGCGGGGGGCGCAGTGGAGGACGCAGGGAAGGCCGGCGCGAAGGACGCTGGGGATGAGGCCGGCGAACATGATCTCGTCGCCGATGCCCTGCTCGCCCCAGAGGAGCAGGCGGCCGGAGGGGAGCGGCTGGCCGTGCCAGAGGGGCTGGGGGTAGTGGCGCATGGGGGTGTCGTAGTCGCGGGTGTGCCAGCGGTGCTCGAAGCCGGGCCAGGCGGAGGTGAAGTTGCCCTGAAGCAGGAGGGCGGTGGACTCGGCGACGCGGGCTTCTGGCATGTTGGGGTTGAGGGCGAGGGCGTGACGATAGCTGGCGAGGGCTTGATCGACCTGGCCCAGGGCTTTGAGGATGTGGCCGAGGTTGAGATGGACTTCAGGCTGGGCGGGTTTGATTTGAAGAGCGCGGCGGTAAGAGGCTTCGGCTTGGTCGAGATGTCCTTCGGCTTGCAGGACGTTGCCGAGGTTGGAGTGGTAGGAGGATGCCGCAGGATGAAGGGCGATGGCCTGGCGGATGAGCGCGGATGCCTGGGGGAGCTGGCCGGACTGGAAGGCGACCATGCCGAGGAGATGGAGGCAGTCGGCGTTGCGGGGATCGAGGACGAGGGCTTGACGGTAGAGCTGCTCGGCCTGGGCGAGGCGGCCGGCCTGATGGTGCTGGAGGGCTTCGCGGATGAGGGACTGGGGGGCGGGCGGGGGGCTCACCGGATGATTTTATCGGGTTGTGACCACCTGCGGTGGGGTCCGCCGCGGCGGACTCGCGGGAGGCTCGCATGGGGTCCGTGGTTTACCGACCATTTCACTCGCCGGGGCGGGGATGTGAATTGGATGGGGCACCACCTGCGGTGGGGTCCGCCGCGGCCATTGCATGGAGCGGACGCTCGCTTTTCGCTCGCAGCGGGGTTCCATCCCCGGTCCCTCCGCCGCGGCGGACGATGGACCGGGGGCACGCGCGTGTGGATGATGCCTTTGCTTTCCCACCCATTCCACATAGAACGTGGAATGGATGGGGCACGGAGGTCGTCGGCGATCGCGGAATTGCTGGGTGGGCGGCGAGGCGCGATCAGTCGACGAAGACGGGCGCGGCGGGTTGGATGTGGGCGCAGAGGAGCTGCTCGACGACTTTGGCGACGCCGACGGGGCGGCTGAAGTAGTAGCCCTGCACGTCGTAACAGTGCTGCTCTTCAAGGAAGGACATCTGGGCTTCAGTCTCTACGCCTTCGGCGAGGACTTCAAGATTGAGGGCGCGGGCCATCTTGATGATGGCGGTGGCGATGGCGGCGCCGTCGGGGTTGGCTACAACGTCTTGCACGAAGGAGCGGTCGATCTTGAGGCGGTTGACCTGGAACTGGCGGAGATAGCTGAGGCTGGAGTAGCCGGTGCCGAAGTCGTCGATGGCCAGCTTGACGCCCATTTTGCGCAGGTCCTGGAGGATGGAGAACATGACGTCGGCGTTGGTGAGGAGCAGGCTCTCGGTGAGCTCGAGCTCAAGATATTTGGGGTCGAGGCGGGTGTCGCGCAGGACGCTGCGGACGAGATCGGTAAAGCCGGGCTGGCGGAACTGGACGGCCGAGACGTTGACGGCGATGGGCACGGCGGGGAGCCCTGCATCCTGCCAGGCGCGGGCCTGGGCGCAGGCGGTGCGGAGGACCCACTCGCCGATGGGAACGATGAGGCCGCTGTGCTCGGCGACGCCGATGAACTTGGTGGGCGGCACGAGGCCGAGCTTGGGATGCTGCCAGCGGAGCAGGGCCTCAAGGCCGGTGATGGTTTTGGTGCGGATATCGACCTGGGGCTGATAGACGAGGAAGAGCTCGTTTCGATCGAGGGCCATGCCGAGGCTGTGCTCGAGGGTGAGCTGCTCCATGATGGGCACGTTCATCTCTTCGGTGAAGAGGCGGGCCTTGTTGGGGCCGTCGAGTTTGGAGGAATAGAGGGCGACATCGGCGCTCTGGACCAGGGCTTCGCCGGTGCGGCCGTGCTCGGGGAAGATGCTGGTGCCGATGTTGAAGGAGATGTTCATGGAGTGGCCGAGGATGGAGAACTTGGAGGCCATTTCGGCGACCATCTTTTCGGCGGTGACGACGGCGTTGCGGGCGTCCTGAATATTGGTGAGGAGGATGGCGAACTCGCCGCCACCGACACGGGCGACGATGCCGGACTCGCCGACGATGCGCTTGATGCGCTCGGCTGCCTCTTGCAGGAGGCGGTCGCCGAGCTGGTGGCCGAAGGAGTCGTTGATGATTTTGAAGCGGACAAACTCAAGCAGGAGCAGGGCGGCGCGGCCGTTTTCGCGGCGGGTGACGGAGAGCACGTCGGCCAGCTGGAGCTCGAAGAGGGTGCGGTTGGGCAAGCCGGTGAGCGAGTCGTAGTAAGCGAGGAACTGGATGCGCTCCTCGGCGACTTTGCGCTCGGTGATGTCTTCCGCGGTTCCCTCAAAGTGAGCGACCTTGCCCTCGGCGTCGCGGACGGCGCGGATGTTGAGGGAGAGCCATTTTTCGGTCCCGTCCTGACAGCGGGCCTGGGTCTGGATGCCGGAGGCGGCGCCGTTCTCTTCGATGGTGTTCTTCCAGACTTTGAGCTGGCTTACGTCTGCGAGCAGCTGGCCGGCGACGCTGGAGGTCTGAGCCATGAACTCATCGGGGCTGTGGTAGCCGAAGATCTCGGCCATGCGGCGATTGAGGGCCAGAGGACGGCCGCCGGGGCTGATGCGGAACATGCCGACGGGGGCGTCCTCAAAGATGGCGCGGTACTTTTCCTCGGCTTCGGCAAGGCGGCCGATGGTCTTCTCATAGCTGACGAGCAGCTGATTGACGGAGTCCAGGGCTTCATGGCGGGATTCGTCAAGGGTGCGGGCCCGGCGCCGTTCGCGAAAGGGCCGCGGACGAGCTGTGGTGATGGAAACGCTTGCTCCGCCCTTACTACTGAAAGGCATGGCCTCGAGCTCTGAGCCGAGACTGGGAGGAAGCTCATTTGCGAGCCCGGGATTAAGCATGAGCCTCTATCGGCAAGTTATTGAAAAGATTTCAGTAGGTTTTTGGGGCGGTGGAAAGGCGGTTTGCGGCGTGGTGCGGCGGGCGGGCTGGAGCGGGGCCGGGACGCTACGAACAGCGGACCCAGGACGCGCAGACGGAGAGGCCGGAGAAGGCGCCGGAACGGTTGTTGCCGATGGGCAAAAATTGCCTAGTTTGCCACGGGGCGGAGTGTGGATTTTTTGATTCCATTCTGTTTATTTTGAATAACTTATGCGGATGACTGCGATTTGAGCGAGTGGCTGGGCAAATGCAGCCATGAGGGCGGGGTTCCCTGAAAAAAGCTGGGTGGGTTAGGCGGTCGATGCGCCGGGTTGCGGCGAGGCCGCCGGGGTTGCCGAAAAGCGGGCCGGAACTGTTTACGAATGCAATACCCCAATTGTTGTAAGCAGGGCGAGCTGGATTCGAGCCGATTGCGGCGCGATTTGAGCGACTGAGCGCACGGAACGGGCCGCTGGGCCGGCCGGGATGCGGAAGGCTGAGAATGGCACTGGACAAGAGCACGGTAGGCGGCATTGTGATTGCGGTCAGCGGGATCGCGCTCGGGCTGGTGATGGACGGGGGCAGGCTTGCCCAGGTGTTGCAACCGACGGCGGCGCTGATTGTGTTTGCGGGAACGGCGGGGGCGGTGATGGTGCAGTTTCCGCTGCGGATTGTGTGGCAGGCGTTTGTGCAGCTGAAGGACGTGTTTTTCAGCTCGGAGCCGGAGCCGGATGCGCTGGTGAAGAACCTGCTGGGATACGCGTACAAGGCGCGCAAGGAGGGGCTGCTGTCACTGGACGCGGAGCTGGCGCGGATTCAGGACCCGTTTCTGCGAGAGAGCCTGATGCTGGCGGTGGATGGAGTGAGCGCGGCTGACCTGCGCAAGATGATGGAGCTGCAACTGGAGTACGAGGGCGAGAAGCTGAACCGGATTCCCAAGGTGTTTGACGCGGCTGGTGGCTTTGCGCCGACGATCGGCATTATTGGGGCGGTGCTGGGGCTGATCCAGGTGATGCAGCACCTTCAGGACATCAACGAGGTGGGCAAAGGGATTGCGGTGGCGTTTGTGGCGACGATCTACGGCGTGGGGTCGGCGAACCTGCTGTTTTTGCCCTGCGCGGGCAAGCTGCGGATCCGGCTGCGGGAGCGGCAGGTGATCCAGGAGATGACGCTGGAGGCAGTGCTGTCGATTCTGGAAGGAGTGAACCCGCGGGCGATGGAGCTGCAACTGAACAGCTATCTGCGCACGCCGCCGCAGCACGGGGCTCCGCGGGTGGTGCTGCAGTGAGAAAGAGACGATTCGAGGCCGAGGAGCCGGCGAACCACGATCGCTGGCTGGTGTCGTACTCCGATCTGCTGACGGTGCTGTTTGCGCTGTTTGTGGTGCTGTTTGCCTCGTCGTATCGGGACAACCAGGTGGTGAAGAAGCTCTCCCAGGCTATCCATATCGGGTTTCAGCAGCTGGGGGCGTTCCAGGGACAGAAGGTGGCGGAGCTGAGCGCGGCCTCGAATGTTCCCGCGCAGGCTGCGGCAGGGTTGCAGCCGGTTGAGGTTGCAGCGAACAACACGGCGACGGGGTCGCCACCGCCGGCCTCGGCGGTGGACTTTGCGGCGCTGCAACGGCAACTGGAAGCGGCGATGAGCACGGAGATCCGCAAGCACGAGGTGGTGATGAGCGTGACGCCGGAGGGATTTGTGGTGAGCTTGAAGGACCTGGGGTTCTTCAACAGCGGGCAGGCGGTGCTGCTGCCGGGGGCGGCGGGCAAGATTCGGCGGATTGCGACGGTGCTGGAGCAGCATGGGCTGGAGTTGCGGGTGGAGGGCCACTCCGACGACCAGCCGATCCATACGCCGCAGTTCCGGTCGAACTGGGAGCTGTCGACGGCGCGGGCGATGGCGGTGCTGATGCTGCTGGTGGATGACTCCGGGGTTGATCCGCGTCGGGTGTCGGTGGCCGGGTATGGGGAGTACCGGCCGGTGGCGGACAACGCGACGGCGGAAGGCCGGCAGCAGAACCGGCGGGTGGACCTGGTGGTGGTGGCGACGGCCGGTCCGCGGGTGCGGTAAGCGGGGCGGGGAAGGATCGCAGGGTTGCGTGCCTGGGCAGGGACTAAAGCCCCGCGTTGGTTTGGGTGCTTTATCGGCCCGGCTAAAGGCGTGCCCTTGTTACAAGGCCCCCGTCGGTGAGTTTTTCCGCAGCCTGTAGAGCGCCGCGTGTCTGGAGCGGCGATTGCGGCACGATCCGCCGCGGCGGATCTGCCCTGACACTTCTTGCTGCTCGCGTGGAGCTTCTGGGCAGCCCGAACGGGGCCCTGGGGAACCCGATGGGTTACCCGAAGGATGCAGGGCCGATCTCTAGAAAACTGAAGCCAAGCTGCCGATATTCAACGGACGTTCCACTCCATGGATCGGGACCGACCGGTGTCTGCTGGCGTGGACGCGACTCCAGACTCGGGACGGCGAGAGGCCAAGGCACATGTTTGTCATAGCTGGAATACTCATGGTGCTGGGCGCGGTGCTGGCCGGCTTCATGATGGAAAAAGGGCCGGTGCTGGTGCTGATGCAGCCCTCGGAGTTTGTGATCATTGCGGGCGCGGCACTGGGCTCGATGATTGCGGCCAACCCGGTGCGGGTGTTGAAGAAGATTGGCTCGGGGATAGCGCGGACGCTGGCCGGATCAAAGATGTCGAAGAAGGTTTATCTGGACACGCTGAAGATGATGTTTGTGCTGTTCAACAAATCGCGCAAGGACGGGCTGGTGGCGATTGAGGCCGACATTGAGGAGCCGGAGAAGAGCCCGCTGTTCTCAAAGTACCCGGCGTTCATCAAGGACCATCACGTTCGGGATTTTGTATGCGACACGCTGCGCATGGCGGTGACGGGCGGAGCGACGCCGTTTGACCTGGACCAGATGATGGAGCTGGACATGGAGGTTCACCACACGAACGCGACGCAGCCGGTGAATGCGCTGGCGACGACAGCGGACTCGCTGCCGGGCATGGGGATAGTGGCCGCGGTGCTGGGCGTGGTGATTACGATGAGCGCGCTGGGCGGACCGCCGGAGGTGATTGGGCAGAAGGTGGCGGCGGCGCTGGTGGGCACGTTTCTGGGCATCCTGCTGTGCTACGGGATGGTGGGACCGTTGGCGTCGCACATGGGCAAGATTGTGGACGACGAGCACGCCTACTACCATGTGCTGCGGGTGGTAATGCTGTCGTTCATCAAGGGCATTTCTCCGATTCTGGCAGTGGAGATGGGGCGGCGGGCGATTCCCGAGCACCTGCGGCCGACGTTCCAGGAGATGGAGAAGTCGTGCCGCGAGAAGGATGAGCCGGTGGCGGCTGAAAAGGCGGCGTAAGCCGGGCGGCGCCAAGCGGGACTGGAACAACCAAGGGACGGAAAGGTTTGAATCGTGGCGGACATCCAGCCGATCATCATCAAGCGGAAGGCGGCCCACGCGGGTCATCACGGCGGCGCGTGGAAGGTGGCCTACGCCGACTTTGTGACGGCGATGATGGCACTGTTTATTGTGCTGTGGCTGCTGAGCGCGAGCAAGGAAGTGCAGGTGACGGTGGGCGGGTACTTTCGCGACCCGCGCGGGACCGCCAAGGAAGTGGGCAACAACAAGGACGGCGCCGACTACGTACAGGTGAAGAAGCTGGAAATGATGAAGCTGAAGGACGCCATCTTCAAGTCGATTCACCACATGGACCCGCAGGACAAGCTGAAGGGTCACATTGAGATCACGGTGACCGAGGAAGGGCTGCGGATTGAGCTGATGGAGTCAGCCAACGGGACATTCTTTGAATTGGGGAGCGTGCAGCCGACGCCTGCGCTGCGGAGCCTGCTGCAGGTGCTGGCGACGGAGCTGAGCAGCCTTCCCAATAAAATTTCAATCGAGGGGCATACGGATTCCAAACCCTACTCAGCCGTGAACGCGTATGACAACTGGGACCTGTCGACGGACCGGGCGAACGCGGCGCGGCGGCTGATGCAGGAGCACGGCATGCACTCGGACCAGATATCGCAGGTGCGCGGCTTTGCGGATCAACGGCTGCGGTTGCCGCAGCAGCCTCTGGACCCGTCGAACCGCAGGGTGTCATTGATTGTGCAGTACGTGGTGAAGGACGGGTCGGAGCAACCGCTGCCGACGGAGCTGACGCACTCGACGGCTGTTGCGGCGAAGAAGTAAGAGGCGGGGTGGAGTGGATGCGGATGCAGGTATAAGGTTGCGGCTCAGGAGTGCCGGAGCAAGATGGGTCCGGAGCGGGGATTGGCCACGGCCATGGATTCGACCAGGTGGGCTACGGCAGTCTGCTCGGCCTTGGAGGAGTAGATGAACTCCATGCCGCAGTGGCGGGGGCCGACGTGGACGACGCGGACGTAGAAGTCGAGGGCGCGGCCCTGAAAGCTGACGGACACGGTGCCGCAGGCGTTGGACTGGAGCGGCTCGCCGAGGTCGAGCTTGAGGCCCTCTTTGCTGATCTCAGTGCAGCGGCCGGCAAGGACCCGCTCTTTGTCGGCGAACTGCACGGGGAGATCCACCGCAAAGCGGGCACCGCGATATTCAAATCTCTGCATGATCGACCTGTCGTATGCAAGAAGCATAAGCTCGAACTACTATCGGCAAACGAAGAAATAATTAAAGGGCATCTGGGAAGAAAATGTCTGCGGGGCATTCAGCCTGTCAATAACCGGTCCCTAACATCGGCCTTGAATTGCGCGCGAGGATGACGCATTGAAGCGGAAAACCATGCGATTTTATTGGCGATTGAGTTATCGGCTTGATTTCCACAGAACACTCGAAGAGTTATCAATATTCGCCGTATCGAAGTGTTGTTTTTTGAAACAGCACGACGTACTATGAACCACATTAGATACCACTACGAGGTCCGTCACCATTCTTCTCACCGATCGAGCGACATCGGATGTATGTGAGCCTGTCCGGGAATTCAAGTGCCCGGCTGCACGCAGCATTCTCCTGGTTGAGGAGGATGCCTCACTGGCCAACTTTCTCAGCCGCGAGTTGCGCGCCGGCTCTTTCGCAGTGGAGCTGGTGGGCGACGGCGAGACAGCCTTGAACGCGTTGCAGGATGAACGCAGGCACGATCTGCTGATTCTGGAATTGAACCTGCCCAGGATGGACGGCATGAGCCTTTTGCAGCGGGCGAGGCCGGTGAAGCCGCGCATGCCGATGATGGTGCTGACGGCGCGGGCGCGGATCGAGGACAAGGTGAAGGCGTTCCAGTCAGGCGCGGATGATTTTCTGGCCAAGCCGTTCTCGATCATGGAGCTGCTGGCGCGGGTGAACGCGCTGCTGAGGCGGCACTCGGGAATGATTCCCAACACATCACGGGTGGGAGAGCTGATACTGCATCGGGAGGAGCGGCGCGTGGAGCGCAACGGACGCAGAATCGATTTGACGCCGCGGGAGTTTGCGATTCTGGAGTACATGATGCGCAATCCGGGGCGTCCGGTATCGCGGGCGACGCTGGCCGAGGAGGTGTGGAATATGCCGCACGATCCGTCGACCAATATTGTGGATGTGTACATGAAGTATGTGCGCGACAAGGTGGACCGGCCGGGAGAAGTGAAGCTGACGCATACGATTCGCGGGGTGGGCTACGAGCTGCGCGAAGCGTAGAGGTAGACGGTTGCTCTTTTTGATTGGTGATTTGCGGTAAACGTTTTTACGTTATTTTGTGATCGCCGTAAAAAGCGAGCCGGATGGTGCGCCGGCCGTTGAAGATCACGCGGGAGGGTCTGACGCTTGACGCGCTGGGCTTTCACCACACCGCACCGGCAGTTCCCAGACCATGCTTGGGGGCGTGGACTGGGGTTCCGCAGTTGCGTTGCATGATGCCAGGGTTCGTTTCGTCATTCGCTCCCCCGGGGCTCGGCCCTGGAGTGGTCCTGAGTGCGCCATCTCGCGCACAATCACCAGGCCTCCAGATCAGGCGGGCTCAAGCAGGACAATTTGAAGGACGTGGAGAGTCTCAGCCGACTCGGGCAGAGCTCTGCATGCTACTGGTTTGGCAAGGAGCGGCCGGTTGCGAAGGCGATGTGGCGGGCTCGCGAGGTTTCTTGCCGACTTTCAACGGATGCAAGGTAGAGATGTAAAGGACGACAGGAAACCACCCCATGGGAATCGCAGCTCCACAACTCGCACGCTCCGGAGATCGACTTCCAATCGATGTTTTCATCGTCAGCCCCAATCCACGAATCCGCCAGGCGCTGCAGGAGAAGCTTGGACCGCCGCGCTGGAACGTGACCGAGGCGCGCAGCGGGACGGGGGCGTTGGAACTGCTGTACAAAGGCGGTGCCGACGACTCGGTGCTGCTGCTCGATCCGATGCTGCCGGACCTGGAGCCGAACGAATTTCAAGGGATCGTGAAGGACCGGTTTCCCAACACGCAGGTGCTGATTTTGAACTCGCACACGGGACAGCTGCTGCTGGGGACGACCTCGCCGACGCCGGTGTCGACGCGGCTGGTGGATGCGGTGAATCGCGGCGGCCAGGTGCAGGCGGCGAGCCCGCCAGCACTGAGCGTGGACGACGCACGGCAGAGGGCCGAGGGCAGAAACAACCTGCGCGGGATGATTGGCGACTCCGATGCGATGCAGCGCATCTATACGCTGACGCGCATGGTGGCGGCGCGGGAGACGACGGTGCTGATCACCGGCGAGAGCGGCACGGGCAAGGACCTGGTGGCGCAGGAGATTCACCTGGTGAGCCCGCGGCGCAAGCAGCCGTTTGTGGTGGTGAACTGCTCGGCGATTCCGGAGTCGCTGCTGGAGGCGGAGCTGTTCGGCTACACGAAGGGCTCATTTACCGGGGCGTTGCAGTCGCGGATCGGGCGCATTCACGCGGCGCACGGGGGCACGCTGTTTCTGGACGAGATTGGGGACATGCCGCTCTCGTTGCAGAGCAAGATTCTGCGCTTTCTGGAGCAGGGCGAGGTGCAGCGGCTGGGCGCGAACGACAACTTCAAAGTGGATGTGCGCGTGGTGGCCGCGACCAACGCGGACCTGAAAAAGCTGATCGGCGAGCAGCGGTTCCGCGAGGACCTTTACTACCGGCTGGCAGTGTTTCCGATGCACATGCCGCCGCTGCGCGAGCGCATGGAGGACCTGGAAGAACTGGCGGTGGCGTTTGCGGCCAAGTTTCATCCGGGCGTGGTGCTGGGACGTGAGGCGCTGCGCGTGCTGAACCAGCACACCTGGCCGGGCAATGTGCGGGAGCTGCGGAATGTGATTGAGCGGGCCACGATTCTGGTGGGAACGGGGCACGAAATCAAGGCCGAGCACATTTTTCTTTAGTGTGTCGTCTCGCTTTGGGCGTGCCGGGTTCAGTTTGGCACTCCTCGTGCAAATGAACTGGGTAAATGTTGCCCGGTTCTCATGCGACTCCAATAAATGATGTTGCTCTCGATCCCATGCGCAATCCGGGGTTGCTGGCTGATGCGTTCTCGGAGTTTATCTCCGCGTCGTCGCAGCTGGAGGCCTCGTATCGCGATTTGCAGCACGAGGTGCGGCACCTGGGCATTGAGCTCTCCGAGCGCAATGCGGCGCTGACGCGGAGCCTGGCAGAGAACGACCGCATGCGCGCGGCGTTGCAACAGATCATCGACTCGATGCCCTGCGGCGTGCTGGTGCTGGATGTGGCCGGGACGATTGTGATGATCAACCCGGAAGGGCGGCGGCTGCTGGACCTGGGCGCTGCGCATGTGACCAATCTTCAGGAGCTTTCAGCACATTGCCCGATCGACTTTGCGGCGCTTGCGGGCGGGGCGAACGCGCGGCTGGACAGCGAGTTGGCGCTGGCTTCGAAGGCGGGCAAGCGGTGGCTTGCGATCGGCAATCGCAAGTTGGGCGGCGCGGGGCTGCACCGGGATGCGAACGGCGGCAAGGCGGCCCTGGAGAGCATATGGATATTGCGCGATATTACCGCCAGCAAGCACGCCGAGCAGGAGCGTGAGGCGGCCCGCGGCGCGCTGGCGCTCGCGGAAGCCTCGACGACGCTGGCGCACGAGATTAGAAATCCGTTAGCCAGCATGGAACTGTTTGCGGGGCTGATCGCGGAAGATCCGGCGAACCGGGAGCAGTGGGTATCGCATTTGCGCGCGGGGATTCGCCAGCTCTCAGGGACCGTGAACAATGTGCTGAGCATGCATGGCGGCGCCACTCCGCATTTTACTGCGGTTGATCTTGCGGCCTGCATTGAAGGCGGCGTGGAGTTTGTGCGACCGATTGCGGACCAGGTCGGCGTGGGACTTTCATTTGGAAGCGACGGCGAGGGGCTGACGATTCAGGGGAACGAGAACCTGCTGCGGCAGATTGTCCTGAACCTTATCTCGAATGCGATTCGCCATACGCCGGCGAGCGGGAGTATTTGCGTGACAGCGCGGGCTGTTGCGCGGAAGGGCGTGCGGCGCGCGGTGGTGGAAGTGACGGATACGGGCTGCGGGATTGCGCCTGCTTTGATCAAGCGCATCTTTGAGGCCGGGTTCAGCGCCAACGGCGATACGCCGGGGCTGGGGCTGGCTGTTTGCCGGCGGCTGATGACGGCGCACGGTGGAAGGATTCGCGCGACGAGCCGCATGGACAAAGGAAGCACATTTCAACTGGAGTTCCCGATCATATGATGAACGGCGCTGCGTCCTCAGTGATGGTGGTTGACGACGAACCGGGCATTCGGACGGCGCTGCGCGCAAATTTTCTGCGCCACGGATGGAGCGTGGAGACGGCGTCGAGCGTGCGCGAGGCTTTGCGGACGCTGGAGATGCGCGAGTTTGACCTGGTGGTGACCGACATTCGCATGCCGGATGGATCGGGCATGGAGGTGATGCGCGCGGCGCGGCAGTCGTCGCCGGGCGTGGCGGTGATTTTGTTGACCGCGTATGGATCAGTGCCCGATGCGGTGCGCGCGATGCGCGATGGGGCGCTCGACTACCTGACCAAGCCGATCTCCTTCGACCAGTTGCAGGCTACGGCTGCGCAGGTGATGCATCGCGCGGGCCGCGCGCCTGTTGACGATGCGTCGACTGCGGGCGATATTGTTGGGCGGGCGCCGTTGCTGCTGCGCGCGATTCAACGCGCACGCGCCGCAGCCACTACCGATGCGGATGTGCTGATTGAGGCTGAGAGCGGGACGGGCAAAGAGCTGCTGGCGCGGTTTATTCATGACTCGAGCGACCGCGCCAGGCGGCCGTTTATCGCGGTGAACTGCGCGGCGGTGCCGGAGGCGCTGCTGGAGAGCGAACTGTTTGGCCACGGGCGCGGCGCGTTTACGGGCGCGGTGGGCGCGAAGCCGGGCAAGTTTGAGCTGGCCGACGGCGGAACGATTCTGCTGGATGAGATTGGCGAGATGCCGCTGCACCTTCAACCGAAGCTGCTGCGCGCGCTACAGGAGCGGGAGTTTGAGAGGCTGGGCGAATCGCGGCCGGTGCATGTGGACATCCGCGTGATTGCGACGACGAATGTTTCGCTGGCGGCGATGGTGGAGCGCGGGCAATTTCGCGGCGATCTTTACTACCGGCTGAACGTGATTCCGCTGTCGCTGCCGCCGCTGCGGGACCGGCGCGAAGACATTCCGGTGCTGGCGCAGTATTTTGCAGAGAAGTTTGCCGCGCAACTGCGCTCGCCGACGCCGCGGCTGCACAGTGAATTTCTGGACCGGCTGCAATCGCAGGACTGGCCGGGCAATGTGCGCGAGCTGGGGAACTTTATGCGGCGGGTGATGACGCTGAGCGGGACGCTGGAGATTGATGCGAGCTGCTTTGAGATGGAGTTCACGGGAGCGGCCAAGCCCTCTGCGGCAGCGCAGGCGCAGGCGATGATGGCGGGCGCGCCGATTCGGCAGGTGGAGCGGCTGCACCTGGAGAGCACGCTGGCGCTGACGGACGGCAATCGGACGCACGCGGCGGAGCTGCTGGGGATAAGCCTGCGCACGCTGCGCAACAAGATTCGCGAATACGGTCTGCCACCGAGGAGGTACGCATAGGTATGAGTACGCCGCCGACGATCGATGTGCTGCAGGGTTATCTGAAGCTGGTGAACGAGCGCCAGCAGATGATTGTCTCCAACATGGCCAACGTGGATACGCCTGGCTATCACACCAAGGACATGAATTTTCAGGATGCGATGAAGCAGGTGATCGATCGCGGCGGCGAAGCGCGGATTGAGCCGGCATCGCTTAACCTGGACGGCCTGCCGGAGCGGCCGGATGGAAACAACGTGGACGTAGACCGCGAGAGCCTGATGCTGGCGCAGACGCAACTGCAGTTTCAGATGGGCGTGCAGTTGATCAAGGGGCAGTTCAACCAGCTGATCACGGCGATCAAGGAAGGAGCGTAGGCATGGGCATGTTCGACATGTTGCAGATCAGCGCGTCGGCACTGGCTGCGGAACGGCAGCGGGCGGAGGTGACGTCAACGAACCTGGCCAACGCGGAGACGACGCATACGGACGATGGCGGACCGTATGTGCGCAAGGAAGTCGTGTTCAGTTCGGTGAAGGGGTCGACGTTTCACTCGGTGTTCAGCAATGCGGGGAGCGCGGCGCCTGCGGGATCAGTGCGGCTGACGGATGTGGTGGACGATCCGACGCCGCCGGTGCAGCGCTATGAGCCGGGGAATCCTGATGCGGATGCGTCGGGCTATGTGGACTATCCGGCGATCGATCCGATTCACGAGATGGCCGACCTGATGGGGTCAGTGCGGTCGTTTCAATTGAACGCGTCGGCGATCAGCGCGGAGAAGCAGATGATTCAGCAGTCAATTGGAATTTTGAAACCCTCATAACGCAGGAGTGAAGCCATGAGCACGGTGAATCTGGGTGCAATTCCCAATGCGTATCTGCCGGAGCCCACGCCTGCGCAAGCAGGCGGCGGCGATGGGCTGAACTTTGGCGCGGTGCTGAAGAACGCGGTGAGCAGCGTGGACCATGTAAGCGCGAGCGCCAACGCGCAGGTGAACAACCTGCTGCAGGGCGGGACGGGCGACATGACGGGCGTGATGGTCGCGGTGGAGAAGGCCGATGTGTCGTTTCAGCTGATGATGCAGGTGCGCAACAAGATTGTGAGCGCGTACCAGGACATTGAGAAGATGCAATTTTGACGATGGGGTTTCAGGACTGAGACGTTATGCCACCATTGCAGGGCGAACTTAACCGGGCGACGCAGTTTTGGGCGAGCCGCGACACGCGACAGAAGAGATTTCTTCTGGTGGGCGCGGCGGCGGCGGTGTTGCTGGTCGCCTTTTTTGGCCGCATGATTGAGACGCCGGACTATAAGACGCTGTCGTCGGGGCTGGAGCCGGCTGATGTGCAGAAGCTGGCGAGCCAGCTGGACGCACAGGGCATTGCGCACGAGACGAGCGCCGACGGAAAAACGCTGAGTGTGCCGGGGGACAAGCTGGATGCGGCGCGGATGGCGATTGCTTCAGTGGGCTCGGGCGGGGGACAGCGCGCGGGGTTTGAGCTGTTCGACAAGATGTCGTGGGGGCAGACGGAGTTTGACCAGAAGGTTACGTATCAGCGCGCGCTTGAGGGCGAGCTGGAGCGGTCAATTGAGACGCTGAGCGATGTGGCGGGCGCGCGGGTTCACCTGGTGATGGCGACGGACTCAGTGTTTGCGGACAACAAGCGGGCGGCGAAGGCGTCAGTGATTTTGAAGCTGCGCGGGAGCGGGCTATCAAAGGATGCGGTGATGGCGATTTCGCGGCTGGTTTCGGGCGCGGTGGACTCGCTGCAGCCGGAGGACGTTTCGATTGTGGACGCGGACACGGCGCGGTCACTGGGCTTGGGGCACGGCAGCCAGCAGGATGGCGAGGGGCTGGAGGCGAGCCTGGCGCAGCGGCTGATTACGACGCTCGAGCCGGTGGTTGGTCTGGACAAGATTCGCGCCTCAGTGCATGTGGAGCAGGACCAAAGCACGGTTGAGGAGAACCAGGAGAAGTACGATCCGGCGGTGAGCGCGCTGCTGAGCGATCAGAAGTCGCAGGACCAGTCGGCCGGCGCGGCGACGCAGACGGGCGTGCCGGGGACGTCGAGCAATATTCCAACCGCGAAGCCGAAGGCGCCGGCGACGCCGGAGAGCCAGCAGACATCGATGACGGAGAGCGCGCAGTACGGCGTGAACCGCGTGATGACGCGGACGGTGACTCCGGCGGGACGCATTCAGCGCATCACGGCGGCCATCCTGGTGGACGACGCTACGGTGAAGACGATGCAGGGCAAGCAGGCGACCTATACGAAGCACAAGCGGTCGGCCGAGGAGCTGAGCAAGATTCAGCAGCTTGCGCAGGCGGTGATCGGGTTTGACGCCAAGCGCGGCGACACGATCAGCGTGGAGGAGATGCCGTTTGACGGCAATGTTGCCGATGCGGATATGGCGACGCCGAACTGGATTCAGAAGGAAGGCAAGACGCTGTCGAATTATTCGTCGCTGATGCGGCCGGCGGCGCTGCTGGGGCTGTTTCTGCTGGTGTACATGTTCATGGTGCGGCCAGTGCAGAAGCAGGTGATGGCGCCAACGCCGGCACAGGCATCGACGCCGCCGGCGCTGCCGCCGGGCGCAGGCAATGAGCAGCTTCCCTTCCGCCAGCCGGAACCGCAACTGGGTAACCAGCGGGCGACGCAACTGAAAGAGCAGACGATTGAGATGATCCGGCAAAAGCCGATAAACACGACGCGCGCGGTGCAGGCGTGGCTGCACGAGGAGACCTCATGAGCAGCGCCGGGACCATCGCGATGAGCGGGACAAGGAAGGCCGCGATCCTGCTGTCGCTGCTTGGCGACGAGCCGGCAGCGACGATTCTGCGCAATCTTCCCGATGAAGATTTGCAGCAGATCACCGAGGAAGTTGCGAACCTGCCGCATGTGCCGTTCGATGTGTCGTTCAAAATTCTGGAAGAGTTTCAGGAACTGATGGCGGCGCAGGATTTTCTGGCGGTGGGCGGTCAGGACGCGGCGACGCGCCTGTTGAACAAGGCGTTTGGCGAGTCGGGGGCGCGGAGCATGGTGCAGCGGCTGGCGCGGTCAGAGGAGATGAGCTCGCTGCGGATGGACTCGCTGAAGAAGCTGGACCCGAAGAAGCTGGCGCGGTTTCTGGTGGGCGAGCACTCGCAGACGACGGCGCTGATTCTTGGGCACCTGGATACGAAGCAAGCCTCGGCGCTGCTGATGAAGCTGGAGCCGGAGGTGCGCGCCGACTGCGTGCGGCGGCTGGCGAACCTGGGGCAGTTTTCGCCGGAAGTGGCGGCGAAGGTTTCCGCGGTGCTGAACAAGCGGCTGCGGCCGGTGGCCGATCACAACCGCGAGTCGGGCGCGGGGTTTCGCGATGTGGCGGAGCTGATGAACCGGCTTGATCCGATGACGGCGCGCGAGATTCTGGAGAGCATTGAACGCGATGAGCCGAAGCTGGCGATCAGCATTCGCGACCAGATGTTTACCTTTGACGACTTTCTCGAGGTGCCGGAGCACGACCTGCGCGAGCTGATGAACTCGGTGGACAAGAAGACGCTGATGGTGGCGATCAAGGGCGCGAGCGAGGATTTGCGCAGCCATTTTTATCGCACCATGTCTTCACGCGCGGTGGAGATGATGAAGGAAGACTCGGACGCGATGGGTCCGGTGCGCAACAAGGATGTGGGCAAGGCACAGGCGGAGATTGTGGCGATTGCGCGCAAGCTGGAGTCGGAAGGCAAGCTTGCGCTGAAGAGTGAGGGAGACGATGAGTACGTTTTCTAACGTTGACTTCGGCACGATTTTTCCGGCGCCCATCAAGACCCTGGAGTATCGCGACATGGGCGGCGGCGGGGCAGGAAGCCCGCTGATGGACGTGATGGGCGCGCGCGAAGAGGCCGCACGGCAGGCGGAGATTGCCACGGCAGAAACCGAACTGAACGAGAGGATCAAGCGGGAGCGGGCGGACGCCGCGCAGCAGACCGAGCAGAGGCTGCGCCAGGAGTTTGAACAGAAGCTGCAGGCAGCGCATGCGCCGGTTGCGGCGGCAGTCTCCGCATTCGCGGGGCAGCGCGCGGAATACTTTGCGCGGGTAGAGGCCGAGGTGGTGCAACTGGCGCTGGCGATTGCTGCGAAGATTCTGCATCGCGAGGCGCAGGTGGACCCGATGCTGGTGGCGTCACTGGTGAGAATGGCGGTTGAAAAACTGCGCGAGGGATCGAGCGTGACGGTGCGCGTGGGCCGTGGACGCGGACTGCGCTGGAGGGAATACTTTGCCGCGCAACAAACGGCGGCGCAGGTGGATGTGGTGGAAGACGCGGCGCTGAGCGAGCACGACTGCCTGGTTGAAACCGAGCTCGGCATTGCCAACTTCGGTTTGGACACGCAGTTGAAGGAAGTGGAACAGGGCTTCTTCGATCTGCTTGCGCTGAAACCGGTGAGCCGGTGAGCCGCTCGCTCCTGGCTCCCTATCTGCACGCACTGAAGGCCGGATCGACACTGCGGTGGAAGGGCCGCATCAACCAGGTGATTGGGAACCTGATCGAGTCAGAGGGGCCGTTCGGGTTTGTGGGCGAGTCGTGCGAGATTCGCGGCGACGACGGCAAAACCTATGCGGGCGAGATTGTGGGCTTTCGCGGATCGACGATGCTGTCGATGGCTGCCGATCATCCCCAGGGCATCCGGCTGGGCGATGAAGTGGTGGCGTGGGGCGGGCGTCCGTCGATTCGCGTGGGGCCGGAGCTGCTGGGGCGCGTGATCGATCCGGCCGGCAATCCGCTGGACGGAAAAGGCGATTATCGCGCTACACGCGCGGTGATTCTGGATGGGTCAGCGCCGCTGCCGCTGGAGCGGGTTGCGATCCGCGAGCCTCTGGGCTGCGGGATTCGCGCGATTGACGGCTTTCTTACCTGCGGACGCGGGCAGCGATTGGGAATCTTTGGCGGAAGCGGCGTGGGCAAGAGCACGCTGATCGGCATGATGGCGCGCGGCACGGCGGCGGACATGACGGTGCTGGCGCTGGTGGGCGAGCGCGGCCGCGAGGTGGGGGAGTTCCTGGAAGTGCTGGGCGAAGAAGGACTGAAGCGCTCGGTGGTGGTGGCGTCGACTTCAGACCAGTCGCCGCTGTTGCGCATTCGCGCAGCGCTGGCGGCTACGGCGCTGGCGGAGTATTTTGCGAGCCTGGGCAAGAACGTGCTGCTGATTGCCGACTCGCTGACACGGTTTGCGATGGCGCAGCGCGAGATAGGCCTGGCCGCCGGCGAACCGCCGACAGCGAAGGGCTATACGCCATCGGTGTTGAACATGCTGGCGCGGCTGGTGGAGCGGGCGGGCAACTTTGCGCAGGGCAGCATTACCGCGTTCTACACCGTGCTGATGGAGGGCGACGATCAGCAGGACCCGGTGGTGGATACGGTGCGCTCGCTGCTGGATGGGCACGTGATTCTGGACCGCAACCTGGCGATGCGCAGCCACTATCCGCCGATTGCGGTGCTGGAGAGCCTGAGCCGGTTGATGTCGAGCATGGTGGCGAAGGAGCATTTGGCGAAGGCCAATGCGTTGCGCCTGTTGATGGCATCCTATGCGCGATCGGAGGATCTGATTCGGATTGGCGCGTATCAGAAGGGCGCCGATCTGGTGCTGGACAGCGCGGTGGAAAATCTGCCTGCGCTGAATGCATTTCTGCAGCAGACTCCGAATGAATTGGGCAGGTACCCTGAGATTGTTCAACAACTGATGAGTCTTCCGGGCTAGAGCATTTTCGATTCACAAGTTGACATCAGGGATGGCGTGCACGGTAGCTTTTTCTCAATTAAAAAGCCACTCAGCATCCAGCTTTCTGTAAAGAGCTGAATCGAAAATGCTGTAGCGTGGTGTGTCTGAAGTTGTTGTTGTTCAAGAACAACCGCAGATCCTTCACTCCGTTCAGGATGACAGCGGCTTTTTATGTTGTGAACTTCAGGGACGGGACACGAGCGATGGCGTTTCGATTTTCACTTGCGGCGGTGCTGCTGGTGCGCGAGCATGCGGAGAAGCGCGAGGAGCGCGCGCTGCAGGCGATCCGGATTGAGCTGGCGCGCGTTGCGCGGGAGGCGGACGAACTGGACGCCGCCACGGCGCGGGCGCACGACGCGCGCGAAAAAGAGCTGCAACAGCCGACGCCGTCGTTTCGATTGCACGACTATCAGCGCCAGATTGAAGAAGCCGCGGAAAAGAAGAAGACACTGCTCAAGCAGATGCAGGCATTGAGGCAGGACCTGGCACGGCAGATGCAGGCGTACCGGGCTGCGCATCGCGATCGGGAAGCACTGACCGACATGTTGGCTACGCAGCGCGAGGCCTATGACGAGCGCCAGGAACGCGAGCGGCAAAAACAGATTGACGACATCTTTATGGCGCGGCATCACCGCGGCTAGAGCCGTTCTCCAATTCATGTGCTCTATTTAGTTCCGTGCAAGGTGGCTTTTTCTTAAGGAAAAAGCCACTTATCACCGTGCTTTCGGTGTACAGCAATTGGAGAACAGCTGTAACCTCTGGGCCGTGTTGGGGGATGATCGTGCGCGGCGATGGCGCTGTTGCGTTGCGGCCGAAGTTTATGAGTCTGCGCCCCGCTCGACACTGGGCAGTGGGCAGAGTTTGCCCAGTGGATACGGCAAGGATTGCCTGATACGCGCGGCGAGCGCGGCGCGAGGCAGAGGCAATGCTGCGTAAGTGGTCTGGAATGAGGGCTGACCCGAGCGTATGACGAGCGTGGTGGCGTGATGCTGGCGGCGTGCAACGTGCAATGGCAGAGGCGTGCGCATTGCCTCGACAACCACGGCCTCCGCGTTGCTTCTCTCTGTGGGCACAACTGCGCGGCCATCGGGAGGCTCGTTTCTGAGCGTACTGCTGAGCGCGGCGGAGGATGAGGCTTCGCAGGGCGGGGTGGGCGAGACGGAGCCTGAGGGGCATGGCGGCGCAAACGAGGCGACTCACGCAATGGTGCAGCAGGACGAGGCGCACGCGCCGGTCGCACAAAACGATTTGAATCCACACGGCGCGGCGGTTGCGGCTGCCGCGAGAAGAACCGATGCGTCCGGTGAAAAGAGCGCACCTGTGCCGAGGAACGTGAATCGAGGCGCAGGAGGGGCTTCGGAGCGCGATATTGAGGCGCCCGTCCTGGCCGGTTGCGCGACGACGCGGGCGCTCACGCATGGAGCGCAACGCCCTGTTGCAACCGCGGCCGCGCCGCTGATGCGGACAGAAGCGGCGAGTGCGACGTTGAGGCCGACGCCAACAAGCGCGGCGCAGCAGGTTGCGAGTCCCGGCGGGTATGGGATTGCCGGCGCAAGAGCCAACCCGATGGTGCGGAGTATGCCGCGCCAGGCGAATGCGCCTGCGACCGCGGTATCTCATGGCGGCAGCGCGGCAGTAGCGACGATAGTATCGCCCATTCATCTGGCAGCGGCCGCCCTGAAGACAAAGGCAATCGCGGTTGTGGAAACAAGTGCTGGCGAGCGTGAAGCGCTGCCGGTTGGGCAGAAGCAGCCACCGGGAGCGACATGGCGGACTGCACCCACGGCTGATCCGCTGACGGCCGTTCTGGCGCACGCATCCGCGCGGCCGCTGAGGACTGGCAGCTTGCCAGGGCTTGCAGGGCGGGAGGTGCCGGCGAACACGTCCGGGCAAAGCCGCTCAGCGAACGCGATGATCAACGGCGGGGCGGGGATGATGTTGGCGACGCCGGTTGTGACCAGCATGCGCAGTGAGCGGAATCAACTCGCGGGTGCGCCCGGTGGGGCTCAGACAGGCATTGAGCGGCCCGCTGACCCTGCGATGTCTGGCACAGAGAACGTGGTTGCGGCGCAGAGTTCCGCGGGGCAACAGGTTGCGGTTCGCGCGTCCGACAATCTGCGTGGCGATTCGGTTGGAAGACATGCACCGGCGATTGATGGGGGTGAGACAGCCTCAGTTCCTGGCCGCGTGAAGGCTGCTGCGCCCGTTCCCACGGATGGCGCTGCGCCGAGTATTGCAGCAAAGCCGACGAGCGCATTGCCTGTTGCCCAGGTGGAGGGCGCGGCTGAACGTGCAGATGCGGGCCATGTAACGGCTGCGAACAACGACGCGACCATGCTGAGGCAGTTGCAGGCGGCTATGCGATCGACTGCGGGCGATGCGCGGGAGGCTAAGGGGCCGACGGTGAGCAGCGAGCCGCAGTTCAGCGCGGCGCCAATCAGAGTTGACGATCCATTACGCCTGAGGATTTCAGAAGGCGGCGGAAGCGATGCGGTTGCGGGGACGAATGCCGGCGCGATGGCGGGCGTGGGCGCAGCCGCTTTGCCCATTTCGTTGCGAACGCCCATTGCGGGCAACCGGACGAGCAACAGGATGACGGAGCAGGGCGGGCTGCCGGTCGCGTGGAATTTGCCGCAGGTTGCCGCGGTTCTGCAATCGGCTGTGGTGACGGTTGCGTCTACGCCGCGAGCACTACAGAACGCCGAGAGCGGTGCCGAGCGGGTCGCCGCTGCGCCAGGGACAGAGCGTGCCATTGACGCGCAGAGCGATGCGGGGAGCGCAGCGCCGGCTGTGGAATCGGCGGGCACACGGTGGCCTGTTGCAATGGCAACGCAATCTGCGCAGCGCGACGACACGGTTGTGAGCGCGCCGTTCGAGGTGCGGGGGAACGAGGGCGCAACGGGACCGAGGGCGACCGCAGCGAGCACGGCGATCTCTCATGGGGATTCCGATGCGCCGGTGTTGAGCGAGCAGGACGCTGCACCGGCGCGGACCGCTGCGGCGAACGGAGCATTCCGCGGCATTGTGGACGGTACGGTGCAGGCGCAAAGCGGGAGTTTTACCGATTCGCATGCGAGTGAGCAAACATCAACTCCGGAGAGCGGGAATGGCTTGGCGCAGACGGTGACTGGCGAACACAGCGTTCAGCCCCCGACGCATGAGGCCGCTTCAACCGCGCGGGTGCCGGTGGTGCAAGGGCGCGCGGAGGTGAGCGCGGTGCAGGCCGATACGACGGTGTCCAAACCGGTAGTTCGGCCAGTGGTTGCGGTGGTAACTGAAAGCAGCGCCGACACCGCAAACGGAGCGACGGCTCAACCGGTCGGCGATGCACCGGCGTGGAGTCCTGAGGAGGCTGCTCCGCAGCGCGCTGTTGTTGCACCTGCGGTCATCCTCGGGGTTGCAGACGGCGCGGCTCAGGGTCAAAGGAGCGCATCGGCTGGGCCGGGTGCGAGCGATCGGGCTGCAACGGCAGTGATCAAGAACGGCATGCCGCAGGCGGCGATTGCGGGGATCGATCTTCCGGCGGGAGTGCAGACGGCAAGTGCAACGCCGGGCGCACCGGCGGCGCAAGGCTGGACAGAGACGACAGCAGTGCGGGTTGCGGCGGTTGTTGCAAGGCCACTGACACAGCCGGTGGCACGGGGCTCAGCGGTCAGCGACAAGCCAGCTCCTGTTGCGGCGAGCGCAAGGCACGGCAATCAGGCGGGAGCGGGCGTTGCGCAGGCATCGACATCCGCGGCAGCGACTACGACGGCAGCGCCTGTGCGGGCGCAGGGATTGCCTATCGCAGCGGCACCGGCGAGTTTTGGCGGCGGCAGCACGAAGATGCCTGGCGCGACGAACAGCAATGTGGGAGGCGCGACCGCGACGGACAAGAACGCAATGGGCAAAGACGCGACGGGCACGAGCACTGCTGCAAATGCGGGACCGGCGGGCACGGGCGACAAGGCGCTGAGCAAGGCAGCGGATTCAACGAGGCCGGCGGACGCTGCGCAGCACGGCGGTCAAGGCGATGCGCAGGCGCCGCCGAGCGCGCCGACCGACGCCGGCCATGCAACGGATTCCGCGCCGAGGCCTGCGGATGCAGGCGCGGCGCAAGCGCAGACGGTTGCTGTGCAGGCGGCGATTCCAGCGGCGCAGGCGACGCATGGGGGCGCCGCGACGGTCGAGACAGCGCCGCGGGGCGCGGCACAGCCTGGGATGCCGGTGGCAGCGCATGGAGACGGCGTTGAGACGGCTGGCGCGTCAAGCATCAACTCCGCGCGGCTGATGCAGACGGTGGGCGAGACGGAGATGCATGTGGGCATGCGCACGGCGGAGTTTGGCGATATTTCGATACGCACCTCGGTCTCTGCGCAGCAGCTTGTGGCGCAGATTGCGGTGGATCATGGCGGGCTGGGGCAGGCGATTTCGGCTCACATTTCGACGATGCAGAGCAAGCTGGGCGAAGACTCGGGCTTGCAGACTTCGATCGAGGTTCGCCACCTGGGCTCGTCGCTGTCAGGCGAGACGGGGCAGTCATCACAGAGGGAACAGAGGGCTTTCAACTATGGCGGGAGCGCGGAGAGCGCGAGCCAGACGACAGAAGAAGCGAGCGGGCCGGGCATGGGCATTGGCCTGGGCGCGATGGCGGCTGTGGGAGATGGCAGCCGATTGGACATTCGAGCGTAAGGCAGCATTGCAGCCAGAAAGGGACGACAGATGAACATCCAGGGACTACTGCCCGCGATCACCTCACCTTTGCTGAGCCAGAGCGCGCGCCCGGCGGCGACCTCAAGCGCCAAGAGCAACAGCTCGACGAGCCCGGGGAACGGAACTTCCGCGACGAGCCTTCAGGACACGTTTCTGAACCTGCTGGTGACGGAGCTCCAGAATCAGGATCCGACGGCGCCGGTCGATCCGACGCAGATGGTGGGGCAGCTGGTATCGCTGAACCAACTGGATCAGCTGATCGCCATCAACTCGACGCTGAGTTCATTGACCGGGGGCGCCGGGGCGACGGCGGCGGCGAGCAATGCGCAGGCAACCAAGGCGACGGCGCTGAGCGCGCTGGCCGCGGGAATGACAGCAGCGGGAGCGGGCACGACGCATGGGGCCGCTCCAAACTCGGCATCGGCGGCCGCGACGGCGCTGCAACAACAGCAACTGGCCGGCGGCAGGGCCGCCAACACAAATTCGCTCATGAACCTGTACGGCAGCATGAGCACACCTGTCCCGAACGCAACCTTTTAACCAACAGGAGGCAATTAGATGTCATCGTTTGCGATCCCACTCTCCGGCTTGGAAGCCTCGTCTGACGCGCTCGGCGTCATATCCAATAACCTGGCCAACCTGAACACGGACGGCTTCAAGAATCAGACTCTGAACTTCGGCGATATTTTCTCGCAGATCCGGGGGCTCAGTGGCAACGGGGACCCGGTGCAGGTGGGCGGCGGCGTGCGGGTGGAAAACACGGTGAGCAACTTCTCCGATGGCGGAGTTGCCTCGACGGGCGTGTCCGCCAACATGGCGCTGCAAGGCAATGGATTTTTTGTGGTGAGCAATGCGAACGGGACCAGCTATACGCGGGACGGAGACTTCTCGGTGAACTCGGCGGGGCAGATTGTGGACTCGAGCGGCGACCTGGTGATGGGATTCCAGGCGAACTCATCGGGCCAGATTGCGACGGGCGGGGCGCTGGCGCCGATCTCGGTGAATTCGACGGCGGCGATTCCGGCGCAGGCCACGACGTCGTTTTCGACGACGACGAACCTGCAGGCCGGCTCCGCCGCGGGGACGACGTTCAGCACGCCGGTGGCGGTGGTGGACTCGCTGGGCGAGACGCAGAATCTGACGATCACGTACACGGCGGGGTCGACGCCGAACACGTGGAACTACACGGTCACGCTGCCGGCCTCGGCAACGGGAGGCACGGCGGCAACGACGCTCACGTCGGGCACGATGACGTTCGACTCCTCAGGCAACCTGACGTCGACGACACCGGCCTCGACCGGCGGCGTGATCAGCGGAGTCGACATTACCGGCCTGGCGGACGGCGCAGCGCCGATGAGCCTGAGCTGGAACCTGAACAACGCGTCGGGCACGCCGATGGTTACGCAGCAGGACTCTGCCAGCGCCACCACGGCCACGGATGTGAACGGCTATACGTCGGGCACGCTGACCGGATTTTCTGTGCTGGCGAACGGCACCGTGGAGGGAACGTTCAGCAACAACCAGACGATGGCGCTGGGCCAGGTTGCGGTGGCGAACTTCGCCAACCCCGAGGGGCTGACGCAAGGGAGCAACGGAACGTTCCAGGCGAGCGTGGCTTCCGGGTCCGCGGTTGTGGGCGAGGCAGGCGTGGGCGGGAACGGTACCATCACGGGCGGTGCGGTGGAGCAGTCGAACGTGAATCTCTCGACCGAGTTTGCCAACATGATTGTGGCGCAGCAGAGCTACGAGGCGAACGCCAAGGCGCTGACCACACTGAACCAGGTTTCGCAGGCGACGATCCAGATGATGACGTAACAAGCAGCAAGGGTCGGGCACTGAAAGACCAGGATGGAAAGGATGAAGCGGTTAGGGTTCGATTAGAAAGCCCGGCCGGGCCTGTGGGAAAGCGCGGCCGGGATTGCACTCTCCTGTTGATTCTCATGACCATCTCACCCTGTGTGCGGGTCCGCGCACAGGGTCGTTTTGCTGCGCAACTACTTTTCATCAAATAACTTAAGCAGTGATAACGCCAGGACTGATGGCGGTGTATCCGCGGCCCCGGCTGCGGCCCTCGAATTGCATTGATCTTTGTGCAATCGCTCCAAACAAGATATGCAACGCCAAGACATGCAACGCAAGGCGGCGCAGTGGTCTGCTTCCGCGGCGGTAGCGTCTGCGGAGCCATGAACGCGCGAGGGGCCCGATGAGTACCGCACCCAGAAACCTGGAACCACAAACGGATGAGTCGCAGGCGCAGAGCGCGGCGGCTGGAGCGAGCGATCCGCTGGACAGCATGGCGTGGCTGCCGTGCATGCTGACGCTCGACCTGCCGGTGCCGCGGTTTACGATCGGCGACCTGCTCACGCTGGCGAAGGGATCGATTGTGGGCACGGCATGCCACCACACGAGCGATGTTCCGTTGCGCGTGAATCAGCTGCTGATTGGATGGACGGAGTTTGAAGTGATCGGCGACCGGCTGGCGGTGCGTATGACGGACCAGGCATGATCGAGATGCAGGCAAAGCCGCGGCAACACTACCAGCCCTCGCGCGAGCGGCTGGCGTTTCTGCTTGCGCAACTTTCGGAGCTCGATCCGGAGCCGGAGAAGTATCCGTACCGGAAGTTCGATGTGGAGCCCGAACGTAAACCTGAAACGGAGCGCAAGCAGGAAAAAGTTGTGCAGATGGAACCGCCGGCGGGGTCGTTTCATGCAGCTTTTCGCGAATGCGCGGCAAAGGGCGTGGATGAGCTTCCGCCGCAGCGCCGGCCGGCGCATGCAGCATCGCGCGGGAGCTTGCGGCCGTGGCTGGGGCTGACGCAGAAGGGCGTGCTGAGCCAACTGGCGCGGGCGTTCAGTTGGGCGCATGGCAAATACTCCGCATCGGCGGCCAAGCGTCTGCGCTTGTCTGAGGTGGTTTCACTCGGCGACAAGCGGTTTGTGGCGCTGGTGAACGTGGAGGGCCGCGAGTTTCTCATCGGAGGCGCGCCATCGGGTTTGTCGCTGCTGGCGCAGTTAGGGGGATCGACCGAAAGCGCCGAAGCAAGGCCGCAGGGAATGAGCGCGGAGGTGCGTGCCCGATGACCCTTTGCGCCGGCGCGCGGAAGATTGCGGTGTTTGCGATTCTCTCAGCGGCCTGGGCCACCCCATTGACCGCTCGCGCCAGCCTGATTCGCGCCGAACCGCAGGCCGCGGCAGGCATCGACAACGCATCTGGCGAAGGGCCGCTGGCGCCGGCTCCAGAAGGCAAGCTCTCGGGCATGCCGGCGTGGCTGGACACGTCCACGCCGCCGACGTTCAGCGCGGGCGCACCCAAGCACGGCGGACCGCAGGTGCCGGGCATCAGCGGAGAAACGGTGCCGTGGTCGATTGTTGTTCTGCTCACCGCGCTCACGCTGATCCCATCAATCCTGCTGTGCATGACGCCCTTTGCGCGACTGCTGATCGTTTTTCACTTTTTGCGCCAGGCCCTGGGGTTGCAGACCACGCCTTCGAACCAGACGCTGATCGGGCTGTCACTGATTCTGACCTTCTTTCTGATGGAGCCGGTGGCCACCACTATTTATCAGGTGGCGATTGTGCCGATGCAGGCCGGACAGATCACCGCACTGCAGGCGGTGACGCGCGCCGAAGATCCGATGCGGCACTTCATGGCGCACTACGTGCGCGACAAGGACATCGCGATGTTTGTGGAGCTGGCGAAGGAGCCGGCGCCGGCATCGATCAACGATGTTTCGATGCGGGTGATGCTGCCGGCGTACATTCTGTCGGAGCTCAAGGCGGGGTTTCAGATCGGCGCAGTGTTGTTTCTTCCCTTTTTGATTGTCGACATGGTGGTGGCATCGATCACGACCTCAGTGGGAATGCTGCAACTACCGCCGGTGGTGATTTCGACGCCGCTGAAGCTGCTGCTGTTTCTGATGGTGGATGGGTGGCACCTGTTGATTGGATCTCTGATGAGGAGTTTTAACTGACGGCATGGGAATCGACGAGGTGGTTTTGATGGGGCGGGCGATGCTCGAGGAGGTGCTGATCCTGGTGGGGCCGGTGCTCGCCGTGGCCATCACCGTGAGCCTGCTGGTGAATGTGCTGCAGACGCTGACCTCGCTCCAGGACAGCACCATTTCGACGGTGACGCGGCTGCTCGTAACGGGAGCGGCGCTGTTTTTCATGATGCCGTGGATGTGGCGGCACCTGGCGATGTACACACTGGTGCTGCTGTCTGACTTCCGCGGGTGCCTGCGATGACGAAGCTTCCCATGCTGGAGATCATCACCGGCCTGATGACGGTGGGCGTGCGGCTCTCCGGGCTGATGCTGTTTGCGCCGCTGTTTGGCGGGTCGGCGATTCCGGCGCGCATCAAAGCGGGGCTTGTAGTGGCGCTCACGCTGCTGCTCTATCCGAGCGTGGGCTCGGGCATTGGAACGTATGCGCTTGGCGACTGGCCGATCCTGGTGTTCACGGAATTTCTGATCGGCGTGGGCCTGGGACTGGCGACGAATATCGTGTTCGAGGCGGTGGCGCTGGCGGGACAGATACTCGGGATTCAGATGGGTTATTCGCTGGTGAACATTCTCGATCCGCAGACGCAGGTTGAGTCGACCGTGATTCCGGTCTTTTATCAGACGATGGCGACGCTGCTGTTTTTGCGCATGGATGTTTTTTACTGGCTGCTGCGGGCGGTGGGCAAGAGCTTTGCGTACATGCCGCCAGGTACGGCGCACCTGAGCGGATTGTTCACACGAGCGGCGCTGGCGACGGGCGGACAGATGTTTGGGCTGGGCGTGCAGATTGCCGCGCCGGTGCTGGCGGCAACGCTGGTGGCGGATATTCTGCTGGGCCTGCTGGGCAAGGCTTCAGCGACGATGCCGCTGATTGTGCTGGGGCCGGCGATCAAGAGTTTGCTGGGCATCGCGATCCTGATAGGGACGCTGAAGTACTGGCCTGACCTTTACCACCACCTGTTTCAAGACTCGATTGCGAACGGCGAACAACTGCTGCAGCTTGCACGATGATGGGCGCACTTTTGCGCGATAGCCGGCACGGCGAGAGACGATGGCTGACTCCAGCAAAACAGAAAAGGCGACGCCGCGAGCACGGCAGAAGGCACGCGAGCGCGGGCAGGTAACGCGCTCACGCGAGCTGACCGGTGCGCTGGCGATGTTTGCTGTTGCCGGGGTGCTGGCGCTGATCAGCAAAGGCGGGGCGGGCCAGTGGACGGAGTTTTATCGGACGACTCTTCGCCTGGCGCAGTCGGACTCGATTGAAGCGAATGGGCCGCTGCTGTTCTGGACGAGCGTGCAGGCGCTGCGCTGGGTTGTGCCGCTGCAACTGGCGGCGCTGGCGGTGTCACTCGGGGTCGGGTTTGCGCAGGGCGGATTTGTGTTTGCGCCAGAAGCGCTGACGCTGAAGTTCGAGCGGCTGAACCCGGTGAACCGGCTGCAACAACTGTTCTCGCCGACCGGGCTGAGCACGATTCTGAAATCGATGCTGCCGTTTGCGGCGATTGTGTGGGTGGGGTATGCGTGCCTGAGCTCGCACTGGAGCCTGATTCTGGCCAGCTCGTATGCCGAGCCGCGCGAGTTTGTGAACCTGGTGGGCAGCATGCTGTTTGAGGTGCTGTGGAAGTCGGGGCTGGTTTTGCTGGCGTGGGCCGGCGCGGACTACATGCTGCTGTGGCTGAAGAGCGAAGGCGACCTGAAGATGAGCCGGCAGGATATTCGCGATGAGCTGAAGAGCACGGAGGGCAACCCGGCAAGCAAGGCGCGGATCAGGCGGTTGCAGCGACAGGCGCGGCGCAAGCAGATGATCAAGGCGACCAAGACGGCGACGGTTGTGGTGACCAATCCCACGCACTACGCAGTGGCGTTGAAGTTTGAGCTGAGCATGCCGGCGCCGATTGTGGTGGCGAAGGGGCTCGACCTGCTGGCGGCAAAGATCAAGGAGATTGCTTACGACTGCGGCATTCCAGTGATGGAGAACCGGGCGCTGGCGCGAGCGCTCTATAAGGCCACCGAGGTGGGCGATGAGATTCCGGGCGCGCTGTATCACGCGGTGGCGGAGATTCTGGTGATGGTGTTCAAGGCGCAGGAAGAAGTCCGACGCCGGGACGCGCAGCGCAGAGCGACGGTGAATCCATTGGGAGAGATGAGGCCGCAGTGAAAAAGAAGACCGGATTTTTGGCCGCGCTGCGCAGCTCCTCCGACTGGTTTATCCCGACCGGCGCGGTGGCGCTGGTGTTTGTAATGCTGGTGCCGCTGCCGAGCTTTGTGCTCGACCTGCTGCTGACGGTGAGCATTACAGCGTCAGTACTGGTGCTGCTGACGGCGATTCAGATTTTGCGCCCGGTGCAGTTCTCGGTTTTTCCGAGCCTGATTTTGTTGCTGACGCTGATGCGGCTTTCACTCGACCTGGCCAGCACGCGGCGCATTCTGCTGCATGGCAATGAGGGACCGACGGCTGCGGGAAAAGTGATTGAGGCATTTGGGCAGTTTGTGGTGGGCGGGAACTACATTGTTGGCTTTGTCATCTTCATTGCGCTGATCGCGATCCAGTTTCTGGTGGTGAGTCACGGCGCGGTACGCACGGCCGAGGTGACGGCGCGCTTTACGCTGGACGCGATGCCAGGCAAGCAGATGGCGATCGACTCGGACCTGAACACCGGGCTGATCAATGCGGACCAGGCGCGGCAGCGGCGCGACCAGGTAGCGCGCGAAGCGGAGTTCTGCGGATCGATGGACGGCGCGGCGCGGTTCAGTCAGCGCGACTCGCTGGCGACGATTCTGATTCTGGTGATCAATATTGTTGCCGGATTTCTGATTGGCGTATTTCAGATGGGGATTCCATTCCAACAGGCTCTGAAGACCTACACGATTCTGACGGTGGGCAACGGGCTGGTGTCGATCATCCCGTCGCTGCTGGTTTCGGTAGCGGGCGGCATTGTGGTGACGCGGGCCGGGTCAGATCTCTCGCTGGGCGCAGATATCGAGAAGCAGATCTTCCGCACGGCGCGGCCGCTGTGGATTGTGAGCGGCGTGCTGCTGGCGCTGGCGCTGATTCCGGGCATGCCCAAGGTCTCCTTTGTGGCGCTGGGCGGATTGATGATGTTTGGCGCGTGGAAGATGAAGCCGGAGCCGTCGGCGGAGACGACCGCAGCAGCAAAGGCCGCGGCGGGCAAGGCTGGAGCGCCGGCGATTGATCCGATGGATGCGGTGCTGAAGCTGGACGACCTGATGCTTGAAGTGGGCGTGGGGCTGGTGCCGCTGGTAGATGTGAAGCAGGGCGGACAACTGCTGGCGCGGGTGAAATCGCTTCGCAAGAACCTGGCGCAGCAGCTTGGATTCCTGGTGCCTTCGATTCACATCACGGACAATTTGTCGCTGAAGGATCGCGAGTATGTGATCTATCTGCGCGGGGTGGAGATTGCGCGCTGGGAGATGATGCGCGACCGGCTGCTGGCGGTGAATTCAAACCCCAAGGCGGGTGACCTGCAAGGCCAGGAGACGCGCGAGCCGGCGTTTGACTCACCCGCGAAGTGGATAGCGCCGGAGTTGCAGGCGACCGCAATCGCCGCTGGCTATGCGGTTGTGGACCACACGTCGGTGCTGGCGGCGCACTTGTCCGAACTGATCAAGCAGAATGCGAACGACCTGCTGACGCGGCATGAGACCAAGCGGCTGATCGACCGGCTGGCGGACAGTCATCCGAAGCTGGTGGAGGAGCTGACGCCGAAGCTGATGAGCCTGGGCGAGGTGCAGAAGGTGCTGCAACAACTGCTGCGCGAGCAGGTGTCGATTCGGGATCTGGGCACGATTCTGGAAGCGCTGGTTGAAGCGGCGGCGGTGAACAAGAATCCGATTGTGCTGGTTGAGGCGGCGCGTCACTCGCTGGGCCGGGCGCTGATTCGACCGCTCTTGAACGATCGCGGGCAACTGAAGGTTGTGACGCTGGACAGTGCGATTGAAGAGGAGTGCATGCGCAACTCGACGCAGCATGCGGCGTCGGCGGGCGCCATTCAGGTATCTGTGGCGCACCGGGTATTTGCGGGACTGCGCGCCATGCTTGGCGATCAGGTGGCTGCGGCGCCGCCGGTGCTGCTGTGCGCATCGCCGGGACGGTTTTATCTGAAGCGGCTGCTGGAGCCGCTGATTCCAAAAATTGTGGTGATTTCACCATCGGAAATTCCCCCGGCGATCCAGGTGCAATCGCTGGGTTCGGTGCGGTAGGAACGTTCGACAACAGGGCACTCTTTAAGGGGCAGTGATGATTCAGGCAGAAGCGGCCTACAAACAAAGCGCGGGCGAGGTGGAAGACCGCGATCAGCTGGTGATGCAGGAGCTGCAGCAGGTCTATTACATCGCCGCGCGCATTCGCGAGCATCTCCCCGCGCATGTGGAGCTGGAGGACCTGGTCAACGCCGGCGTGATTGGCCTGCTGGAGGCGAGCCGCAGCTTCGACAGCACGAAGAACGCGCAGTTCAAGGTGTTTGCCAAGTTCCGCATCCGCGGGGCGATTCTGGATAGCCTGCGCGATTCGGACTGGGGCTCGCGCTCGCTGCGCAGACGGGGCAGAGAGATTGCCGATGCGACGGCGCGGTTGGAAGCGAAGCTGGGACGGCATCCGGTGGAAGCGGAGGTTGCGGAGGAGATGCAACTGGAGCCGGCGCACTTGCAGAAGATCGTTGCGCAGATTGACGGGCTCTCGCTGGCGGGCCAGCAGGCGGCGGTGTCGAACGACCGCACGAACCTTCTGGATGTGATTGAGTCGGCGCCGAACCTGGACGATCCGGACCCGTTCGAGCTTTGCTTGCAGGGCGAGGTGCAGGCGCACCTGTCCGAGGCGATCTCGCAATTGAGCGAGCGGGAGCAGCTGATTCTTTCGCTCTACTATCGCGAGGAGCTGACCATGAAGGAGATATCTGAAGTGGTGGGGGTGGCGCTGTCGCGGGTGTCGCAGATTCGCCAGGCAACGATGAAGAAGTTGAAGGAAGCGCTCAGGCACCTGAACGAACGGCCATCGCCAGGATCGAAGCAAATGGGAGAAGCGCCGCGCACGCAAACGCATCGGAGCCCGGGACCGCGAGGAGGAAGACATGAGCTTGCCTAACCAGAAGAGGGTTGGCGGAGCACCGCGGACCGCGGCCAAGGCAGGCGCGGCAAAGGGCAAGACGGCGCCGCGGTCTGTGCATCCGTGCGACTTCCGCTCGGCTGGCCGGCTGTCAAACGAGAATGCGCGCGCGCTGACGGCGTTGCACGAGTCGTTTGCGCGGCGCGTGGCGAGCGCGCTGGATGGTTACCTGGGAACCGGGCTGGCCATCAAGCTGCGCACGCTGGACCAGATGCCGCTGAAGGATCACATTGCGGCGCTGGCTCCGCTGAGCTACATTGTGCCGTTTACGCTGAGCACGATGCAGAGCACGATGATTCTGGAGTGCGATCTGGACCTGGTGTTTCCGATCATTGAGCTGCTGCTGGGGGGAACGGGCACATCGATACCGGGAGCGCGCGAGATATCGGAGATTGAAGAAGAGATCATGCAGGACGTTGCATCGCTGATTGCGCGGCAGGCGGAGGGCGCGTGGCGGATGCCGCCGATGTCGCTGGTGGCGAATCGGCGCATCAAGTCCGCGCTGCTGCAACAGTATTGCCCGGCCAACGATAAGGTGACGATCGCGCGGTTTGAGATGGAGATTGGCGGAGCGACGGGGACGTTCCAACTGCTGTTTCCGACGTCATTCATTGCCGTGTTGATCAAGCAGATCAAGGAGGACGAGCCGCAGAAGAAGACGGGGCTGCGGTACTTTCCCACGGCCAGCATCCGCGAGCGCATTCTGGATTGCGATGTGATGGTGGCGGCGGGCGTACCGCGCATGAAGGTGGCGGTGCGCGACCTGATTGCGCTGCAGCCGGGATGCGTGCTGAAGCTGCGCGCGCCGGTGCGCAATCCGGGCATGCTGAGCGCCGAGGGGATGGAGATTTTTGAAGCGATTCCGGTTCGAAACGGAACGCAAAAGGCAGCGCAACTGGTTCGGCGAGTCCAGACCACGGGCTGGGGGAAAGAGTAAACACGATGGTGAATCAGGGAAATCATCAGGCAGCGCGGGCGTTTGCGGGCGTGTTTGCCGAGTCATTTGCGGAAGCGCTGACGCGGTCGGCCGGCTCTCCGTGGGAGATCAAGATTTTGAATGCAGCCGATCTGACCGCGCAGCAGGGCGAGCCGGTTCACTTCCGGCTGAATATCGACGGCGCACTGATCGGCTCACTCTATGTTGAGCTGTACGATTTGCAGGCGAGGACGGTGGCCGCGAAGATCGTCGGGGCGCGGGTGCCGGCGTTTGTGAATGAACACAGCGAGGCGCTGGAGCGGGTGCTCTCAGCCGCGATGGACAAGGTTGCGACGTTACTCGAGGGCGAATACGGCGCGTTCACGTGCACGATTGACCGAGCGTCGGGACTTGCCTTCGGGGGCATGCTGCACATTCCGCTTGCGGCGCACGAGGCGGAGCAGCCGGGACTGTCGATGGCGCTTTACTTCGACGGACAGATGCTGTCGGCTCTGGCGACTCCGCCGGCTGCGCAGGACGCCGACCCGGCGCCCGCGCCCACGATCGATCCACTGAACCTGGGGCTGGTGATGGACGTGGAGCTGACTGTGTCATTGCGCTTTGGGCAGCGCCAGTTGCCGCTGCGCGAGGTGCTGGACCTGGCGAGCGGCTCGGTGATCGAGCTGGACCGGCAGGTGGACGATCCGGTGGAACTGCTGCTGGATGGGAAGGTGATTGCGCGTGGCGAGGCCGTGATCGTGGACGGCAACTACGGCCTGCGCGTGACCGAGATTCCGCAACCGATGGCCTCACACTTTACCCGTTAAACGAGCGAGGAACGCACTCCGATGAAGATAAGTCTTGAATCGCTTCGCAACGCAGTGGGCCGGAGCTGGAAGAACATGCACGCGGTATGCGCGCTGCGCAGCTGCCGGAATACGATGCTGATCAGCAATGTGCCGCAGCGGCGGATCGGCATCCAGGTGGGGCGGCTATGGTATTGCAGCGTGGACTGCTTTGCCGACGCGGCGCACCTGCGGCTGACCGAGCTCTCAGACGAGCGGATTGTGGAGATGCCGCACCGGCCGCGGCAACCGATCGGGCTGGTGATGCTGTCAAAGGGATTTTTGTCAGGAGACCAGCTGCGCTATGCGACCGCGCAGAGCCGGCGGAACGGCGAGCCGCTGGAAGATGCGCTGCTGCGCCTGGGGCTGGCGAGTGAACGGCAACTGGCGGCTGCGCGCGCCGCGCAATGGGGCTGCCCGCTGCTGAAGCAGGAACGGCCAGGGCTGCCGGTGGATGCGGATCTCCCGGCCACACTGCTGCGCGCGGCAACAGCGGTGCCGCTGCACTACTCTGCCGAGGGGGGAAGGCTGCTGCTGGGATTTGTGTATCGCGTGGAGCACACGCTGCTGCATGCGGTGGAGCAGACGGTGGGCTGCCGAACGGAGCCGTGCTTTATTACGCCGACTGAATTTGAGGCGCGCATGGCGCAGCGTGCGCCCGCCGCGGACGGCGCGGAGCAGGTGTTTGACGAGCCGGGAACGCCGGCGCAGATGGCCAATGTGCTGGGCGGGCTGGCGGTGGACGCAGGCGCACGGGAAGTGACGTTTGTGAATTGCCGGGACTATATCTGGACGCGCATCACGGGCAAGCGGCGGACCGTGGATGTACTGTTCAGGGCGCGGCGCTCGGCAGGTCCGGCGATGACGGAAAACTTCTTTTTCCAGGAGGAAAACATCAGCACCTGGGGCTAAACAACTTGCGCACATGTGCCGATAGTTTTGTGTGGAGGTGGCACAGTGCGAAAAAAGGCCGTTCGCCGCGCCAGCCTGGACAACGATGCAAGCGCCCAACTGCAACCGTGGCTGATGGGACACGCACAGGACCTGCCCTGGGTTCCAGTATTGCCGGAGACGCTGTTGCGGCTGGAACTGGAAGCGCAGGAGCACGCTGTCGATTTGCGCAGGATGGCGCGGGTGGTGCAGAGCGACCTGGGAGCGACGGTGCAGGTGCTTCGCCATGCGGGACTGGAGTTTGGGTGCATGGATGTGCGCCTGGCGCGGATTGAAGACTGCATCTGCAGCCTTGGAGTTGCGGCCTGCATGGACGCGATTGGCGCGGAGACGGCAGGGCAAAACTACCGCTGCGGCGTGGTGACGGAGATTTGGGCGCACTCCCGCGAGATTGCGCACTTTGCACGGCTGGCGGCCGAAGAGACCGACCATGTGAATCCGGATGACGCGTACCTGGTGGGATTGCTGCATACGATTGGCCTGTTGCCCAATGCGCTGCACTGGAGCGGAAGCAACAGGCCGGTCAACGCGACACTGGCAGGTTTGCAGATGGCGCGGCAGTGGCTGCTGCCCAACGCGGTGGTTGAATATTTCCGCGAAGTGGACCGCGAGGAATGTGCTACCCCGTGGCCGGCAATTGTGCAGAAGGCGCATCGCATGGCGAGCCGGTCTTCGTTGCACTTTCCGCTTGAGCAGGAGATGCGCCCGCGGCTGTATCGCGCTGTGTAGGGGCTGCGTTTCGGACTCCCTCGGTTGAAGAACAACCGCAGATCCTTCGACTCACCACCCCCAAAGCTGAAGAACGCTTGGGGCCCCTTTCGCTCAGGATGACAGGCCATTTTCTGTTGGAGTCCCTGAGAACAGGATTGCGTTCGCATGAGAACCTCTGCGCGCGAATGCCGGTTGGACGGCTCGGCTTCTCCGCTTCTCATCATTCCCTCATCAAGATCGCGGCTTTGACGCCATAATGGGTTGTTTTTGGGCAATGTTTGCCTAGTAGGATGGCCCGCGCGGTGCATTGCTCTATAAGCAAGAGGCCTGCTTATGGACAGTGGATACTATGCCGCGTGCACGGCCATGGCTTCTCGCACGCGCGCGCTGGATACGATTGCGAACAACCTGGCCAACGCGAGCACGCCGGGATACCGCGCACAGCACAATGTTTTCAGCTCGGTGCTGGCCGAGGCGGGCGACGAGACGGAATCGTCTCTGAATAAGGCGATGAACAACTACGGCATTATGAGCGGCACGACGCTCGACCGGACGCAGGGCGCGATCCAGAAGACGGGCAACGATCTGGATGTGGCCATCCAGGGCTCAGGCTTTTTTGTGGTGCAGACGGCCAATGGCTCGATGTACACGCGCGACGGCGCCTTTCAGGTTTCAGCGAACGGACAACTGCTGAGCGCGGCAGGCGATCCGGTGATGGGCGAGAAGGGTCCGATCACGATTTTGCCGGGGCGGCTGTCGATCAGCGCCGATGGAACGATCTCGTCGAACGGAGCGGTGGCCGGGAAGCTGAAACTGGTGGACATTGCGGCGGGCGCGGGCTTGACGAGCGTTGGCGGGACGTATTATTCGGCTCCGGAAAGCGGCGAGACGGCCGCGGTGGGCTCGCTGGTGCAGCAGGGGTCGCTTGAAAACTCCAACGTGAACCCGGTCACCAGCATGGTGGAACTGATTACGGCGCAGCGCTCGGCGGAGATGATGCAGCACGCTCTGTCTATGTTCAACTCCGAGATGGACAAGACCGCAACGCAGGACCTGTCGAAGGTCGGGTAAAGGAGTTCCACGATGTTTCATGCTCTCTATACGGCGGCCAGCGGGATGACCGCTCAGCAGATCAACCTGGACAACATCGCCAACAACCTGGCGAACTCCAGCACGACGGGGTTTCAGGCGCGGCGGGTGCAGTTCTCCGATCTGCTGTATCAGAACGAAGTGATGCCGGGCGCAGCGGCGACGCAGCAGACGACGGTTGCCTCGGGATTGCAGATCGGTCTGGGCACGATGCCGGGGAACACGGAGATTATTCAGCTGCAGGGCGACCTGAGCAGCACCGGGAATCCGCTGGACTTCGCGATTCAAGGGACGGGATTTTTCCAGGTGCTGATGCCGAACAATCAGATTGGCTACACGCGCGCGGGATCGTTCCAGCCGGATGCGCAGGGCGTGCTGGTGACGGCGAACGGCAACGCGCTGCAGCCGGCGATTACGATTCCGCCCAACGCGACCAACGTGACGATTGGCAGCGATGGGACGGTGAGCGTGACGCTGCCGGGGCAGACGCAGGCGCAGCAGGTGGGGACGATTCAGCTGGCGAGCTTTTCGAATCCGGGCGGCCTGAACGCGATTGGCAACAATATCTATCTGCAGACCACGGCATCGGGGAATCCGATTACCGGCGTGCCGGGCGGACCGGATGGGCTGGGCACGATTCAGCAGGGAATGCTGGAGCAGGCGAACGTGAACATTGTGGACGAGTTTGTGAATATGATTCTGGCGCAGCGCTCGTATGAGTCGAACTCGCGCGTGGTGAAGGCGGCGGACGAGATGCTGCAAGGGCTCAATCAACTGGCGCAGTAAGAGTGGTGGCAGCCATGACGCGAAACGCTTCGATTCCGATTCTCACACTACTTGCCGCGCTGGCTGCGGCCGGGGCGCAGGCGCAGAGCCGCATTCCCATCACGGCGGCGCACATTGCGTCGGCCATCAACGGCGCGGGCATGCAGATCACGGCGGAGCAGGTGACGCTGCTGGCCGATGTGGGGGCGACGGAGCCCTCGCCGGTGCTGGTGGTTGAACAGATGCAGCCGCTGAGCGGGCAGAGGCTGAAGGTGCGGCTGAGCTGCGCGGAGACGGCAGAGTGTTTGCCGTTCTTTGTGCTGGTGCGGCTGGGCCAGCAGAACGGCGCGGCCAGCGCGGCGGTGACTACGGCGGCCATGCGCGCGGATGCTGATGCGAAATCGGTGGTGGTGCGCGCGGGTGCGCGGGCAACGCTGCTGCTGGACGGGGCGCACATCCACATTCGCATTGCGGTGGTGTGCCTGGAGAGCGGGGCCGCGGGGCAGACGATTCGCGTGGCCAGCACCGACCACCGGCAGACTTATATGGCCAGGGTTGTGGACCAGGCCGTGTTGAGGGCCAGCCTGTGATGAGAGTGAATTTGAAAATGCGTGCTGGACGAGCACTGGCGCTGACGGTTGCGCTTGGGTTTGTTGCCGCGATGCCGGCGGATGCGGGCAAGCCGACCAAGAAATCGAAGAACGATCCGGCCCAGCTGCGCGCGGACTACATCAATCGTATCCAAGAGCACGATGGGCAGGCGGCGGGCGCCAAGACGGTGGGCAGCCTGTGGTCGCCGAGCGGCAGCGTGCTGGGCGATCTGTCGGTCGACTACAAGGCGCAGAGGCTGAACGACACGATTGTGATTCTGGCCTCAGTGCAGACGACGGCGACGCAGAGCGGGAACTCGAGCTACAAGCGGACATTTCAGACTGCGTCCGGCATAACGGGGCTTGCCGGAGACATCAAAACCACGGGATTGAATCCGCTGTTCAACGCGAACTCGGCGACGCAGTTGCAGGGCGCGGGAGCGACGGACTCAAGCACCGCGTTCCTGACCAGCCTGACGGGCCGGGTGATTGCGGTGCTGCCCAGCGGCAACCTTGTGGTGGAGGCGCGGCGCAACATCTTCATGAACAACCAGCACGAGGATGTGACGGTGCGGGGCGTGGCGCGGCCGGGCGATATCGGGCCGAACAACACGATTACTTCGGCGGCGCTGAGCAATCTTGAGATTGAGATGAAGGGCAAGGGCATTATTGCCGACAGCACGCGGCCACTGAACCCGATTACGAAGGCGCTGTTGTGGCTGGTGGGATTTTGAGGTTGACGACATACACGGTGCGAGCGTTCACGTTGCGCAAGCCGGCGGCCCTGATGGGCGCGCTGCTGTGCGCGGGAGCGGGGCTGCTGGCGCCGGCGGCGCCGGCGGCCGATACCAATCGCGATGTGATGGTGCGCGACATTACGAGCGTGCAGGGCGTGCGCGACAACCTGCTGGTGGGCTACGGGCTGGTGGTGGGGTTGCGCGGAACGGGCGACACGCAGCAGACGATTTTTACGGTGCAGACGCTGGCCAACGCGATGCAGAAGATGGGCGTGCTGATTACGCCGGGCACGGTGGTGGTGAAGAATGTGGCGGCGGTGTTTGTGACCGCTTCCCTGCCCCCGTTTGCGCGGCCGGGCGCGAAGCTGGATGTGACGGTGGGCTCGGTGGGCGACGCGCGCAGTCTGGACGGCGGCGTGCTGCTGATGAGCGCACTGCATGGGCCCGATGGGCAGGTGTATGCGGAGGCGCAGGGACCGCTGCTGCTGGGCGGCTACTCGGCGGGGAGCGGCACCAATCGCAAGGAAGTGAACGGGGCGAACACGGCGACGATTCCCGACGGCGCCATCATTGAGCGGGATACGGCGGTTGATTTGAGCGGATTCAAGACAGTGTCACTGCTGTTGCATAACCCCGACTTCGCGACGGCGACAGACATTGCCGAGGCGGTGAACGGCGAGTTTGGCAAGCTGGTGGCGACGGCTCTCGACAGCAGGCGGGTGGACATCAATGTGGCCGACGCGACTTCGCAGACAGTGCCGCAGCTGATTGCGCGGGTGCAGAACCTGACGCTGAAGGTTCACTCGCCGGCGCGGATCATTGTGAACGAGCGGACGGGGACGATTGTGATGGGCGGGAATGTGAAGCTGTCGCCAGTGTCAGTGATCCACGGCAGCCTTTCGATCCAGGTGGTGACGACGTATACCGCGGCGCAGCCGGGACTGTTGCCGGGCGCGCCGCCGGGGATGTATCCGAACGCGCAGGCGGACTACCAGAACGGGGCGCAGGGTCAAGGCCAGCGACAGCCGGGGCAGCAGCAACAGGGACCGCAGCAGCCGGGCGCGCAGCAACTGGGGTTCCAGCCGGTGCTTCCGCCGCCGGTGCTGGTGCCGGAGACGCAAGTGAATGTGAACGACGGGCCGGCTCAGTCGATGAAGCTGGACGAGGGCGCGAACGTGGATGAGTTGGTGAGCGGACTGCATGCGATTGGAACGACGGCGCGCGATGTGGTTGCGATTCTTGAAGCGATCAAGGCTGAAGGCGGGATGCAGGCCGAGCTGGAGGTGCAGTAGATGGGAACGATGTCTTCATTCGGCGCCCTGGGTACGCAGAGCAGCCTGCTGCAACAACGGGAGGATCAGCTGATCCAGCAGGCGCAGTTGCCCAAAGGACCGAGCGACGACGCCAAGATCGAGAAGGGCGCGCGGGAGTTTGAGGCGATCCTGGTGGGCAGCTGGCTGCAACAGGCGGAGCAGTCGTTTGCGACGGTTCCGGGCGCGGACGAGGACCAGGACCCCGGCGGGGAGCAGATGATGAGCCTGGGCGTGCAGCAACTGGCGACATCAATTGCGTCGACCGGGGGAATCGGGATTGGAAAAATGATTGCGAAGGCCATGCACGCGAACGCGGAAAAGGCCAAACCCCAGAGCGCGACGCCGGCAGAAGCGGGGGCAGCCGGCAAGAAATCCTGAAAACAAGCGTCTATTCGACTAAAATTGGAGGCGGGATATGCCGATAGTGGTAGAGATTTAGTCGAGGAGGCGCGATGAGGATCGATCTAGTTAATTCATCAGCCAGCGAGCTTTCGAGCGAGCTGAGTTCGCAGCAAGCGGGTGCGCAGGGCGCAACGCAGACGAGTACGAGTGGGGCGGAAGACCGGGCGACGTTTACGTCGGATTCGACATCGGTTCATTCGCTGGTGAGCACGGCCCTCAACTTCCCCGAGGTGAGGCAGGACAAGGTGGCCAGCCTGCGGCTGGCTGTGAACAGTGGGCAGTACGAACTCGACCCGGCCAAGATTGCCACGTCGATGATTGACGATTACGCCTGAACAGAACGGAACTCCGATTAACCGGTCTGGGCAGGGCATTCACGGAAAGTGAGCGCAATGACCGCTGCTGGGGTTCCAGACCGAAACGGCAAGGCCGCCGAGTATCTGCAGCTGCTCCGACTGCTGGCCGGCGAGATGGAACGGGCGATGCGCGCCATTGCCCACAACGCGCTGCCGGACCTGGAAGAGAGCGTGGAGAGCCAGCAGCGGATGAGCGCCAGGCTGGTGGCGCTGGCAGGCGAGCTCTCCGCTCCGCTTGAGTCCGGTCCGATCGCGGCGAGTCCCGCGGCTTCTCCCAACAAAATTGACGATGACATGATGCAGCAGGTGCGGGTGGCCGGCGACGCGCTGCAGGCGCTGAATCGCCGCTATGCGGCGCTGCTGGAGCACTCGAGCCGTTCGGTGGCGCTGATGACGTCGCTGTTCAATTCCTTCCAAGGGAAGTTCAAGGAGGCTTCTGGCCCCAGGTTGAAACATCAAACCTGGTCCTGCCAGATGTAATCGCTATGGGCGGATTGAATGCAGCACTGTTGATCGGCGTGAGCGGCCTGGGTGCGGCGCAGGGCGCACTGGACGCGACGAGCAATAACATTGCCAACGTGAACACGCCGGGCTACACGCGCGAAGAGGCGCAACTGGCCGAGAATGGGCAGAGCGAGTCTGGCGGGCAGATCACGGGCGGCGGCGTGATGCTCGAAGGGCTCAAAAGCATTCGCGACGAGCTGCTGAACATGCAGATTCAGCGGCAGACGTCGATGCAGAGCGCGGCGGACACGGAATCTGCGAGCCTGCAGCAGGCGCAGAGCTATTTCACGTTGACGGGCACGGACATTGGGAGCGCGCTGAGCTCGTTGTCGAGCAGCCTGGCGGAGCTGAGCGGGAACTCGACGAGCTCTTCGGCGCAGCAGGGGGTACTGGCCGCGGGGCAGAATCTTGCAACTGCGTTCAACACGACGGCGAGCGGACTGACCAGTGTGCAGACGGCCGCGAACCAGCAGATTCCCAATACGGTGTCGCAGATCAACGCGCTGAGCGCGCAGATTGCGCAACTGAACGGGCAACTGGCGCAGATGCCGGCGGGCCAGGACGGCGGCACCGTGCAAGACCAGCTGGACCAGGCGGTGCAGAAGCTGGCAGGGCTGACAAATATCTCTGTGACGCAGACCAACAACGGGGAGACGATCACGACGGGGAGCGGAACGCCGCTGGTGGAAGGCGACCAAAGCTACAATCTGCAAACCTCGACGGGAACGGGCGGGCAACTGGAAGTGCTGGATTCGAACGGGAACAACGTGACGGCATCGATCACCGGCGGCACTCTGGGCGGCGCGCTGAACATTGCGAACACAGTGATTCCCGGATTGATGACGCAGCTGAATACGCTGGCGAGCCAGTTTGCAACGGCCTTCAACGCCGCACAGGCGGGGGGCACGGACTCGAACGGCAATGCAGGCGCGGCGTTTTTTACCGGCACCGCAAACCTGAGCACTGCGGCCGCAGACATGAGCGCGGGGTTGACGAGCGCATCGCAGATTGCGATCAGCTCGAGCGGCGCGAGCGGCGGCAACGGGAACGTGGCGAATCTTTCAGCGGCGCTGACGACTGCGCTGCCTTCCGGCGCATCGGCGGCGGGTGGATACGCGAGCATTGTGTTCAACGTGGGCACGGCGGCATCGAATGCGAGCACGCAATCGACGGCGATTGGGGACAACCTGACCCAGCTGACGACGCAGCAGGGCGCGGTCTCGGCGGTGAACATCGACGAGGAGACGGCGAACCTGATGCGCTACCAGACGGCGTATGAAGCTGCGTCGCGCATTGTGAGCACGGTGCAGGTTCTGAATAACGCAACACTCAACATGGGCTCCGGCTCGAGCTTCTGACTGATATGCGCATTGACCCAAACATGGTTCCGGAGATGCTTGCCAACCTGCAGCAGAGCCAGGTGCAGCTCAATACTGCGTTGCAGGAAGTGGCGACTGGCCTGAGTGTCAACCAGCCCTCGGACAATCCGACGAGCGCTGCGGCGATGGTGGAAAACACCATTGCAACCCGCGACCTGGATATCTACACGCAGAATGTGAGCACGTCTCTGGCGACGGTGCAGACGGCGAGCTCCGTGCTGAGCTCGGTGGTCACGTCGCTCACGTCTGCTGTGTCGGCGGGGACGGAGGGCGCGAACGGCACGAACAACTCGAACGATCTGGCCGCGCTGGCCAGCGAGGTGCAGGGAATTTTGACCAGCGTGGTGACGGCGGCCAACACATCGATGAGCGGGACGTATGTATTTGGCGGAACCGGCACCACGACGCCCTACACGGCGGATGCGTCGTCATCGACCGGGTACACGTACAACGGCAACAGCGATACGAACTCGGTGGTGATTGGCGACAACACCAGCGTGCAGATCAACCTGCCGGGCAGCCAGATCTTCTCAAGCTCGAGCAACAATGTTCTTGGCGCGCTGAGCTCGCTGGTCACGGCACTCAAGGGCGGCAACAGCGCGGATATTCAGACTGCGACAGCTTCAGTGAGCTCTGCGCTGAACTATGTGGGCCAGCAGCAGGTTTTTTATGGCAACGCGGAGACGCAACTGAACTCGCAGGAGACTTTTCTGGGCCAGGACAAGGTGACGCTGTCAATGCAGGCGAACAGCCTGGTGGGCGTGAACGAATCGACCGCGGCGACGGACCTGAGCCAGGCCGAGACGGACAACAGCGCGGCGCTGGCCGCAGTGGCCAAGGTGATGCCGAATACGCTGTTGAACTATCTGGCGCCGCCGGCGTAGCGATGTGCAGGCCGGCGAATTGAAGCGCGTGTGGCGCGCGCAAAAAAAAGCGGCATTGAGGCGTGCACTCAATGCCGCGAAGTATTTTTGCGAAACACCTGCGAGCCGGATGGAAGTTTTGCGCGTTTATGCGGACCAGTGAGAAGCGCCGTGCCCGGCGGACTGAGGGGAGGGGCCCGGATAGCTGGCCGGATTGTCCCACGAGCCGCCTTGAGGGCTGGCGGAGATGCCACGGATCTCGAGGTTCTGCCAGGCTTCGCGCAGTTTCAAGACCAGGTTCATCTGCTCCTCAAGAATGGCCGCCGACCGTTTGGCCTGGGCTTCAATGACCTTGCGCCGCAGCGTGCGGTAAAAGCCGGTGAGCTGATCGGCAAGCTGGCCGCCGCTGCCGCGGGCGACGCGGTCTTCAAGATGCGCGACGACGAGCAGCGCGTGGGTCAGCTCGCGGGTCCGCTTCTCCAGATCGTCGCAGCGCTCGGCATCGGCGGCACGGCGGAGGTCGCCTGCGAGCGTGTCGTAGAGCGCGACCAGCAGGCCGAAGCCGCTGGCGCCGGCGACTGCCGTCTTCCGATAGGCCATCTCTGTAGGACTCATGCTGGTCTCCAATTCAAGCAGATTCGGAATTTGTGCGGTCCTTCTTGACGGCGTTCAAGATGGCATTTTTTTGAGGAAAAAGCCACTTGAGCGCGCGGCTCCGGTCTACAGTCATTCCGAAACTGCTCTAGCTGCTTGATGAGGTGTTGATGCCCAGTTCCGCGTCCACGTTCCTGATCTCGTTGGGAAGCTGCTGCAAGGCGATTTCAGCAGCGCTGAACTCGCTGGTCAACTGTATCTTGAGTGGGGCGATTACGTTGCTCTGGAAGTTGGTTATGTCGGTTTGGAGGGTGGAGTTTTCACTGCTCATGCTACTCAGATCGACTGTAAAGGCGCCGTCCGCGGGGCTGATGAAGCTGGTCAACTGCTGGTCAAGCGAGTTAGCGAACCCGTTGAGCGCCGAGCCCTGGAAGAAGTTCTGCACCTGGCTGAAGTTGTTTTGGAGGGCGCTGTTGAGGGTGGTGCTGTTGGTGCTGAGGGTGCCGTCAGGCCCGACCGTGATGCCCATGGAGGAGAGGCTGGTGACGACGGCGCTGGAGCCGGAGCCGGTGGTGGCCGTGTAGTCGAGCGCGCCGAGCAGGTCGCTCTGCAGGGTTTGCACAGCGGTGTCTTGTGCGAGCACGCCCTGGCCTGCTCCGGCGGTATAGGAGAACTCAGTGTTGAGATCGCCGATGAGGGTGTTGTAGTCGCTCACGAACTGGGAGATGGCCGAGTAGGTGGCGGAGGTATTGGGCTGGAGCGACAGCGTTACCTGTGAGGCGGGGCTGGCGCCGAGCAGGTTAAGCGTGACGCCGGGAATGGCGCCGGTGACGGTGTTGGATGCGCTGGTGATGGCGATTCCGTTGACGGTGAGCGAAGCATCGACGCCAGTGGCGCCGGCGGTGAAGCCCAAGCTTCCGCCCGAGGAGGAGACCGAGAAGTTGCCGGCGCTGCCGCTGGTGTTGCTGACAATTGCGAGGCGCGATCCGGTGGCGTCGGTGACGATGCTGGCGGTGACGCCGAGGTTGTCGCTGTTGATGGCGGTCTTGAGGTCAGAGAGCGTGTTGACGCCGCTGCCGGTGGTGATGGTGGTGGCGGTGCCGCCGCTGGGAGTGATGGTGATGGTCTCAGCGGGGAGGGCGGTGGTGGCGCTGGCGACGGCGCTCGAAGCGTACGAAGCGGTGCTGGCGAGGTTATTGATGAGGACGGCGAAATTGCCGGTGGTGCTGCCGGCGGCAGCGGAGGCAGTGAGGACGCTTGAGTTTGAAGAGGTGGCGGTGACGCTGCTGAGCGGGCCGTTGAGATTGTTGAGGGCCTGCATGTCGTTGTCGAGGGCGGTGGTGTCACTCTGGATTTGCTTCAGGGCGCTGGTCTGGGAGGCGAGTGTGGACTGCTGCGACGTCCACACATTCTCTGGCGATTCGGCAGCAGTGATGGAGGCGTTGACCGCGGAGGTTACGTCGATGCCGGGCGTGGATGCGCCGGTAGCTGCCTGGAGGATCTGGCTGAGATCGATGGCGTCAGCGGAGTTGGCGCTGGAGAGCAGGGTATCCAATGCGGACAGTGAACTCATGAGCTTCAGCCTTTCCTTCGATGCGGCGTTGAATTGTCCCGGACGCCAGCTGCGAATTCGAAAATCGAACCGCATAACTATATCGGCATTTTCTGCTGCAACTTTCAGGTATGGAGCAAGAAAAAGCGGCGGCGCCTGAAGGCGCCACCGCTTGATGGAGGAGATGCTGGGTTACTGGAGGAGCTTGAGGACGCTCTGCTCAGCGGAGTTGGTCTGCGAGAGGGCGTCAAAGCCGGTCTGGTCCAGGATGTTGTACTGGGTCAGGTGGGAGGTGACCGAGGCGATGTTGGCGTTCTGCACGTTGTTCTGCGCGCTGGTGAGGTTCTGCACCTCAGTGGACTCGACGCCTGTATCGGCGGTGAGCTGATTGATGGAGGCGCCGATGGCGCCGCGCTGTGCGGCAACCTGGGCGATGGCAGCGGTGACGGCGGTCAGCGCCGATTGAGCAGCCGTGGTGGAGCTGAGGTTGTTGGTGGCGAGGTTGAGCGAAGCGGCCGACAGGGTGTTGATGGAGGTGTCGGTATTGGTGGCGCCGGAGCCGGTGCCGTCTGAAGTGAACACGTCGGCGCTGTTGCCGGCAACGACGGTGGGCGTGAAGGCGCCGAGGGCCGGTTCGGTGGAGGTGATCTGCAACGAGTCGCCTGCGGGACCGGCGATGACGAGCTGACCGGTGGTGGCGCTGATGGCGGCCGTGGTGCCGGTGCTCAGCGTGGTGCCGGCCGCGGCGTTGACAGCGGCTTCGAGAGTGGCAATCGTATCGGTAGCGCCCGCGGTGAACACAAACGTGCCGCCGGTCTCGCCGTCTGTGATGGTGGTGACGGAGCCGGCCTTGAGCGCGGTGGCGGTGGTGAGCGGAGCGGCCGCCGAACCCTGTGTGGAGGAGAGTGAATTGGTGGAGTTGGAGTTGAACACCGAGGTTCCGTTGAAGTTGGTGGTGGAACCGATCTGGTTAATCTCATTCAGGATCGAGGTGAACTCGGTGTTCAGCGCGGTGGACTGCGCGGTGGTGAGGCCGCCGTTGCCGGCTTCAGTGGCGATGGTGATGGCCTGGTTGAGAATGGTGGTGACCTGGCTGAGTGCGCCGTCGGCGGTCTGCAGGAGGCCGATGCCGTTGGAGGCGTTCTGGCCGGACTGGGTGAGGGCTGAGATGTTGGCACCGAGGCCCTCGGCGATGGACAGACCCGCCGGATCATCCGCGCCGGAGTTGATCTTCAATCCGGTGGAAAGCTGCTGGAGGGTGTTCTGCAGGCTCGCCTGCGTGTTCGACACCGCGTTCTGCGCGATGATCGAGGAGATGTTGTTGATGATTTGAATGCTCATTGGATACGGCTCCTTATATCGATTTCCGCCTGCACCGAACCCGTTCTGTCTTAGTCGAGGTCCAGAATCGCTACTTGGAGCAGGTGGTTTTTGGTACGGGCAATCTATCGGCATCTGGTTTTGAGAATTCCAGTCAGCAGCGAAGAAATCTTTGCGCCCCCGTTACTCCGATGGTGCGGGCAGGCAACTCAGTGCGGGTTCCAATTCAACTCGATTGAGTTGGGCGATCGCGAGCGCCGGAAGGGTCTTGCGCTCGCAGTTTCGGCGGTGAGTCAGGGAGAGTGCGCGGGGCGCCGGATGGGTTTGTTGAGTGACCGCACGAGGCGCGCGCGCACGCACTTGATAAGGGAGCGGCTTCCTGGATCGAGTTTCAATTGGAGCGGCGGGTTTTCGCGAGGCGGATTTGCCTGGAATGCGCATCGATCCTGTAGTCTTATGGTCGCTGCCGTGAGCCGCGTTTCAGCGCAACGAAGCGTTGATTGGCGCGGGTGGAGATTTGCCATGGGTGATGTGCGCGGAGTGATCGCGATGCTGGCTCGAGGGGGGGTCTCGATGATCTGCCTCGCTGTTGCGGCCGGCGGCTGCGGTGCGGTGGCCGGAGCGCAAATCGCCAGTGTTCATGCGCCCGCGGAAGACGCGCGCAACACAGATGTGCGCACTACCGATAGCCACCTTCCTCTTCCGCAGTTCAGCTCGCGCACCGCGTGGGAGGAACGGCGGGCGTTTCTGCGCAGGCAAGTGCTGGTGTCTGCCGGGTTGCTCCCGATGCCGGAAAAGAGTCCGCTGCACGCGCAGATTTTCGGCAGGATCGAGGAGAAGGACTACAGCATCGAGAAGGTGCTTATCGAGACCTGGCCGGGGTTCTACCTGGGCGGTAATCTTTACCGGCCGCGGGATGGAAAAGCGAAGCATCCGGGCGTTCTGAATCCGCACGGACACTGGCCGTATGGGAGGCTTGAAAATGAGCCGCTCTACTCCGGGCCTTCGTTCGGGATCAGCCTGGCGCGGCAGGGCTATGTTGCGTTTGCGTACGACATGATCGGGTATACGGACACGGTGCAGACGCCGCACCAGTTTGGCAATGCGGAACAGCGATTGTGGTCCTTTGGTCCGCTCGGTCTACAACTTTGGGATTCGATCCGGGCGCTGGATTTTCTTCAATCGCTGAACGATGTGGACGCGCAGCGGGTGGGAATTGCGGGCGCATCGGGCGGAGGGACGCAGGCATTTCTGTTGGCGGCGGTGGATGATCGCATCCAGTTTGCTGCGCCGGTGAATATGGTGTCGGCGATGATGCAGGGTGGCGACCTGTGTGAGAACGCGCCGGGACTGCGTATCAACACAAGCAATGTTGAGATTGCGGCGCTGTTTGCGCCGAAGCCGATGCTGCTGGTATCCGGGACGAGAGATTGGACGCGCAATGTTCCAAAGGAAGAGTTCCCGGCGATCCGGCGCATTTATTCGTTGTATGGGAAGGGCGACGACGTGGATGTGGTGCAGATTGATGCGGAACACAACTTTAACCAGCAGAGCCGCGAGGCTGTCTATCGCTTCTTCGCCAAGGTGAATCCGGGGTGGAGCGGGGCGCACGAGCTTGCCGAGCACGATATTGCTGTTCCCAAGTTGCAGGAGATGATGGCGCTGGCAGATCGCGCGCTGCCGGCGGACGGCGTGGACCTGGACGGGCTGTTCCGGTCGTGGCGTGCGAGTGCGGAGATGCAGAACGCGAAGCTGGACGATGCGGGATTTTTGCGCGAGCGGTTGAAGCAGACGCTGGCGGTTGAGACAGCGCATGACGTGATTGCGGACGTGGATGGCGAGTCGATCGTGCTGAGCCAGAGTGGGAGCGGAGAGCGCGTGCGGGGCGTGTGGATTGCGGGGCCGGGACGGATTGCGATTGTGGTGGATGCGCAAGGGTCCGCGGCGGCGCTGCGATCCGCGGTGGTTGGGCGATTGCGCAGGGAGGGCCGGGCGATTCTGCTGCTGGATGTGTTTCAGACGGGCGCGGCAAGGGCTGTGCGGAAGGGCGATCCGGCGGCTGGGATCGAGATGCATTTGCCGGCGGACGCGGACGACGAAGACAGGGCAGACGCGGCGGCGGGCGGAGCGAAGTTTTACACTTTCAATGTGGCCGACGATGCGGGGCGGGTGCAGGATATTGTGACGGCGATTGCCTATGCGGGCCACGCGGCGGCTGGAACGGTGGACGTTTACGCTGAAGGGGACGCGGCGGTGTGGGCGACGTTTGCGGCGGCGGTGAGCGAGACGCCTATTGCGCAGCATGTCGACAAGATGCCAGAGCTGAACACAGACGCCGACTATTTGGAGCACTTCAACGTTCCTGGAATTCTGCGCGCGGGTGGATTGGCGGTTGCGCAGAGGCTGGCAGGCGCGCGGTAGGCGCGAGGGGACCGGTGGTGCAGGAGAAGTCACGCAACGGCATTGATTGCGGGCACGAGGAGGACAGCATGATGGAGTTGAAAGCGACAGATCGCAGGGGGTTCATGAAGCTGGGCGCGGCGGCGGCGGGCGCGACTGCATTCAGCGCGTCGAGCTACGCGAGCATACTGGGCGCGAATGACCGCGTGCGGGTGGGGGTGGTCGGCTGCGGGGACCGCATGAAGAGCTCGCTGATTCCGGCATTCCAGGAGAGCGCCAAGGAGCTGAACTTTGAGCTGGTGGCGGTGTCTGACCTGTGGAACCGGCGGCGCGAGGAGGGGTCGGCGTTTATCCAGAAGCTGAGCGGAAACGCGATTGCCACGGCGCGCAACAACGACGAGCTGTATGCGCGCAAGGATGTGGATGCGGTGCTGATTGCGACGGCGGATTTTCAGCATGCGCTGCATGGGGTGGAGGCGGTGAACGCGGGCCGCGACGCGTATGTGGAGAAGCCGACGGCGCACACGATGCCGGATGCGCGGGCGTTTCTGGCGGCGGTGAAGCAGACGGGCAAGATTGTGCAGGTGGGCACGCAGCGGCGGAGCACGCCGAGCTATCAGAAGGCGGCCGAGTACATCCAGTCAGGCAAGTTTGGCGACATTGTGATGGTGGAGATGACGTGGAATGTGAACCAGCCGGGACGGTGGCGCAGGCCCAAGGCGGTGCCGCTGTTGAAAGAGCAGGACACGGACTGGAAGCGCTATCTGCTGAACCGGCCCTATGAGCCGTTTGACGCGCGGAAGTATCTGGAGTTCCGGCTGTTCTGGCCGTACTCGTCGGGCATACCGGACCAGTGGCTGGTTCACCAGATCGACACGGTGCACTGGTTTACGGGGCTTCCGCACCCGCGCAGCGTGGTGGCCAACGGCGGGATTTATCTTTGGAAGGATGGGCGGCAGAACTGGGACACGATGACGGCGGTGTTTGACTACGGGCCGCTGGACGATTTGAGCAAGGGGTTTCAGGTGCAGTACACGTCGCGGTTTACGAACTCGGCCGGCGGGGTGAAGGAGCTGTACTACTCGAATGGCGGCATGATCGATATGGACAAGCAGCGGGTGACGCCGGAGGGTGGCCTGGAGGCGCGCGACGCGGCGGAGATGGGAATGCAGGCGAACTTGCTGCCCAGCTTTCCACTGGTGGAGCAGGCGGAGGCCGCGTCGACCGGGGCGAATACAGGCCGGGACCCCGAGACCTCAGCGAATGTGCGGAACTGGATGGAGTGCGTGCGCTCACGCAAGACGCCGAATGCGTCAATTGAGGCGGGCTACCACCACTCGATCGCGCTGTGCATGAACGTGGCGGCGATCCAGACGGGGCTGAAGGTGACATTTAACGACAAGACGCAGCAGGTGATGGCGGGAGGCCAGGTATATGAATAGGGTTTTTGCGGTTGGGGCGGTTTTTCTGGGAGTGGCCTGCATGGCCGGCGGATTGGCGCGGGCGCAAAAGGGCGTGCAGGTGGTTGACGACGAGGCGCATCGCCGCGTGAATGTGACGATCGACGGGAAGCCGTTCACGTCGTACATATGGCCGAGCCTGCTGAAGAAGCCGGTGCTCTATCCGCTGATTGACGAGGACGGCGTGACGGTGACGCGCGGCTATCCGCTGGAGGTGGTCGAGGGCGAGCGGGTGGATCATCCGCATCACGCGGGGCTCTGGTTCAACTATGGGAATGTGAACGGGTTCGATTTCTGGAACAACTCGGATGCGATGACGCCGGCGGAAAGCACCAAGATGGGGACCATTCATCAGCTGCGCGTGGTGGAGGCGAAGAGCGGAAGCGAGCGCGGCGAGCTGGTGACGGAGTCGGCGTGGATTGCGGGCGACGGCAGGCAGATCTTGAGCCAGACGACGCATTACACGTTCCGGCGGCAGGGGCACGCGCGGGTGATTGACCTGACGGCGACGCTCACGGCCGAGGAACGCGCGGAGTTTCGCGACGACAAGGAGGGATTGCTGGGCATCCGCGTGGCGCGGTGGCTGGAGTCTCCGGACGAGAAGGGCGGCGTGTTCACCGACGCGAACGGGAATGCTACGCAGGTGGATGCGGCTCCGGGGGGGGCGGCGAATCCGGCGACGGGCGAGTACCTGACCAGCGAAGGCGTGAAGGGCGAAGCGGCATGGGCGACGCGGGGGCGGTGGTGCGCGCTGACCGGCCACAAGGGCGATCACACGGACCAGATCACGGTCTTCGATCATCCGGGGAATCCGGGGTATCCGACGTACTGGCATGCTCGGGGGTATGGATTGTTTGCGGCCAATCCGCTGGGGCGGAGCATCTTTGACACCAAGCAGCCGGCGTTCAACTTTACGCTTGAGAAGGGCCAGTCGGCGACGTTCCGCTACAGGATTGTGATTGATGCGAAGGCGGAGACGGCGGCGGAGCTGAATAACGAGGCAGATGCTTTTGCGGCGGAGAAATGAGGCGGTGATGGTGGTCCGGGCCTGAAGGCCGCTTTCATTGCGCTCTTTTCAGGGGGTTGAAACCCCCTGCTCCCTCCGGACGCTAGAAGCGCATGCGGAGGCCGAGCTGGATTTCGCGGGGGCGGTAGAAGTTGGTGGCGTTGACGTTGAGCGGCTGGCCGAAGGCGTAGCGGGGCGGCAGGCCGGGGATGGGCGGCTGAAGCGTGAACGGGCTGAGGAAGTTGAGCGTGGGCGGACCGGAGGCGGTGCCGGACTCGATGGTGTAGCCGGTGGTCTGGATCTCGGTGACGTTCTGGTGGTTGAAGAGGTTGAAGCTCTCGACGAGCAGCTCAAGCTGGCGCATGCGGCCGAGGTCGAACTTTTTGCCGACGCGGAGATCGGCCTTCCAGGCGGCGGGATAGCGGAAGGTGTTGCGGCCGACGCCGTAGACCAGGTTGTCGCCGCCGGAGCCGTTGATGCCGGGAGCGAGGGCGACGATGGCTGCGCCGGTGCTGGTGAGCTCCTCTGCCAGTGAGCCGCTGGTGCGCATGGAGTAGGGCAGGCCGCTGTGGAACTGGGCGATGGCGGAGAGCATCCAGCCGTTGGCGAGGCGGCCGGCGAGGCTGCGCAGCTTCCAGGGCGCTTCCAGGATGACCATGGCAGCGGCGGCGTGGCGGACGTCGAGGTCGCTGACGCCGTACTCCTGGCTGAAGTCCGCGGGGTCGAAGACATCGCTGCCGGCGACGGCGGTGCTCTGGTTGGGATTCCAATCCATGGCGTGACTGTAGGTGTAGTGGGCGTGCAGGGTGAGGCCGCGGCGGCCGTAGCGCTCGACGCGGAGGGTTGCGGCCTCATAGGTGGAGTTGGCGCGGCTCATGATCTGGGTGATCTGCTGGTAGTTGGGATTGAGGCGGCCGGCGAAGCCCGTGGGCGATGTTGCCGAGGGCCACGAGGCGTAAAACGGAACGGTGATGGTGGGGGTCTTGATGGGACCGACGGCGGTGCAGGTGACGACCGAGGTCTGGCTGGTGTAGGGGCAGTTTTTTACGGCGTAGGTGATCGAGCCGGGATTGACGGCAGGGTCAAAGTTGGTGTCGATGGAGATGGGCAGGCGGCGGCCCAGGCTCAAGAGAGCGCTGGCGGTGACTTCGACGTGACCGGGGAGCTCTTCTTCGACGGCGGCCACGGCCTGGTGGACTTCGGTGTTGTGGAAGGTGGAGGCGAACTCGACCGCGCCGGGCTTGACGACGCTGCCGGGCTGGCCGGTGAGCACGTAGGGAAACGGCGGAGCGCCGCCGGCGTTCAGATTGTCAGTGGGGCGCAGGAAGAAATGCAGGTCGCCGTTGAGGCTGCCGGTTTGGGTGAGGGCGGTCTCGACGGTGGCGTTTTCCGTTCGGCCGAAGTACATGCCGTAACCGAGGCGGAGCAGCGGCCAGTGGCTCTCCAGAGTGCCGAAGGCGAGGCCGAGGCGCGGACCCCAGTCGCTGCCGAGGGTGGGCAGACGCTGGGTGAGGGGCAGGGCGGGGTTGTTGACGGAGGCGATGGGCGGGGGAAGCTGTTCGAGCTCCCAGCGGAGGCCGGTGGAGACGACGAGCAGCTTGCGGGGCTGCCACTGGGCGGTGGTGAAGGCGGCCCAGTCGTTGGTGCTGAGATGCCAGTTGGTGGGGCCGAGCACCTGGGAGTAATAGGAGTAGCAGGGCAGAGGGCCGAGGCCGCGGAGGGTTCCAGTGGAGTCGCGCCAGACTTTGCCGGTCTGGTCGCAGTTGCGCTGATTGTTGGGCTGGAGCTGACCGGAGAGGCCATAGTTAGCGAAGACGAGCGCGTCGGAGGCGAAGTTTTCCAGGCTTGCGTAGGAGTAGGTTCCGGTCTGATTGCGGAGAAGGCTGGTTGCGTCGGCGTTGTGGCTGAACGCGACGCCCGCCTTGACGAGCAGATTGCCGCGCACCCAATCGAGGGACTGCTGCGCCTGGGTGACGTGCTCGTCGGGATAGCTGCCGGGGCCGAAGCGGGCGGGGTTGCCGATGGTGAAGCCGTAACGCGAGTCGACGACGATCTGCGGGAGCTGGCCCCACTGGTTGCCGTTGAGGAGGGTCTGCTCATACGCGGAGGGGGTTTCAGCGTGCGCGGCGAGGATGGTGCGGCCAGTGGCGCCCTGGAAGACGGCGAGCAGGTTGGGGGTGAGGAATGTCTCCCAGCGGGCGAGGAGCATTTCTTCGCTGGCGTCGCTCGTGCCGAAGCTGCTGGAGCCGTAGGTCTCCGATGTGCGGGCGAGGCCGCCGCCGGGGGAGTTCCAGTGGCCGCCGATGCCTTCCAAGGTAAGTCGATGACGCTCTGCGGCCTGCCAGTCGATGCGGCCGAAGCCGACCCACTGCGCGGCGGTGCGGGGAGCGGGGCCGAGCAGGCCGGCGAGGGCGGTGAGCATTGGCGAGTAGGCGTTGAGGCCTTCGGCTACGGGATTTGCGGAGCCCAGGCCGAGGCGCGCGCTGAGCACCTGCATCTGGTCGTTGGAGGGCTGGGCGAAGAACTCGGCCGGGTTGCGGACGGTGGCGAGGCCAGGATTGTTGCGCTGGTAGTTATCGAGAGCGCCGAACCAGAAGAGCTTGTCGCGGCGGAGCTGGCTGCCGAGGCCGACGCCCCAGACGGTCTCGCGGTCAGGGGGCGTGTAGGACTCGGCGGTGAAGCCGGGGACGGAGTTGGCAGGCGCGAGCGAGGTCTGCTTGACCCACTGCGTGAAGGGATTCTGCGCGCCCCAGGCGTTTTGTTTGTCGAAGAGAAACCCCTGTCCGTGGAGCCCGTTTGTGCCGCGAGCTGTTTCGACGTCGATGCGATCGGCGGCGGTGCGGGCGCCGTCGGACTGGGCGTTGCCGGCGGCGAATTGCACTTCGCGAATGGCCGCCTCGGCCATGGGCATTCCGCGGCCGCCGGACCAGGCCTGGGCCATGGTGCTCTGGTCATTGACGCCGGGGTCGCTCGACTGCGGGTGGGCGCTGCCCTGGTCGCTGAAGGCCATGCGGGTGGCAGAGCCGTCAATGGCGGTCTGGGCCGGCGCTGCGCTGGGCGCGGTGGAGGAGGCTGGGGTTTCGAGGGCGAAGTCTTGCCAGCGGCGGCCGGGGGCGGGGAGCGATTGCAGGTCTGTCGCGGTGAGCGCGGTTGTGGTGGCGGCGGCGGGAGGCTCGGCGCGGGCGAAGTCTGCTGCGAGGACGGGGTAGCCGGCGAGCGGGAGCAGGAGCAGCGGCTCCAGGGCCAGGCTGGCGCGGATGGTCTGGGATGTTGTCTGGAGCGTGGGCCTTGGTTGAACGGTGACTGCGGGTGCGGCGAACGTGAGGGCAGCCGCAGGCTCCGGGGCTAGAGGCTCGGCGACAACGGACGCTACGGTTTCCGGCGTTGGGCGGGGCGCGGCGGCATGCTGGGGGATGAGGCGAGGCGCGGGCGGTGGCGTGTCCGCGAGCGTGGCCGCCGTGGGAGGTTGCGCAGGCGCGATTGAGCGTATGGCTGCGTTCTCCGGCGGGACAGGTGGATGGGATGCGAGCTCAGCGGGCTCCGGAACAGCAGGCTCGAAGTCCATGGCGGCCTGAACCCGCGCTTGGTGGCCGGCGGAGACGTAGATGCCATCCAGGTGTCCACGACCCAGCTGGGGGCTTTCCGCATCGAGCTCGTAGTTGCCTTGCGGCAGGCCGGTGAAGCGATAGCTGCCGTTGCGGGCGCTGGTGGTGCGGGCCTGTTGGCCGGTGGCGGTGTTGCGCACAACCACCGAGGCGCCGGCGAGCGGGGCGGAGTGCAGATCGGTGAGGCGGCCGGCGATCGATCCGGCGGATTCTTCTGGGTTGGCCGAGGCTGGTGCGGCAGGCGGCGGCAGCTGCGCTGTCTGCGCACAAGCCGCGCACGCACACGCCAGCAGCGCGGCCACCAACCCCGATTTGATGCAGTTTTGCGCTGCCCAAGCCATGGAGAGATCCGCTCGCGGCAGACCGGGTAGAGAAGCGCAAAGACATCACGCACCCTTCCCGCTCTCGAAGGCCGGTCTGGGGAGGGCGCAACTGCTGGGGAGGAAAAGCCCAGGAAATCCAGCGCAAATTGGCCCAATTGGGATGTTGTCACCGATTGTAGGCCCGATTCGGTAAACTGAGAAGACGGCATGAAGGATTCAGGCTGGCCTGTGGGCATGGGGCCGGCTGAAACCCGCGTTGCTGAGTCTTTCGATCCGGGTCGTGCAATGTTTATCGATGAAGCAAAAATTCGCGTCAAGGCCGGCGACGGCGGCAATGGCTGCATGGCCTTCCGGCGGGAGAAGTTTGTGCCGCGCGGCGGCCCCTCGGGCGGCGACGGCGGACGCGGCGGCGACGTGGTGATGGTGAGCTCGCAACGGCACAATACGCTGATCCACTTCCGCTATAACCCGGAGCACAAGGGGCAGCGCGGCCAGCACGGTATGGGGTCAAACTGCAGCGGGCAGGACGGCGACTCGGTGGTGCTGCAGGTGCCGGTGGGCACGGCGCTCTACGACCAGGAGACGGGCGAGCTGATCCACGACTTTGAGACGCCGGATGAGCGCGTGGTGGTGGCCAAGGGCGGACGCGGCGGGCGGGGCAACCAGCACTTTGCCACCAGCACCCACCAGGCTCCGCGCGAGCATGAGGCGGGCCGGGCGGGCGAGGAGCGCACGTATCGGCTGGTGCTGAAACTGCTGGCCGATGTGGGGCTGGTGGGCTATCCGAATGCGGGTAAATCGACGCTGATCTCACGCATCTCCGCGGCCAAGCCAAAGATTGCCGACTACCCGTTCACGACGCTGGAGCCGAACCTGGGCGTGGTGACGGTGGGCGAGGAGCCGGACCAGGAGTCGTATGTGGTGGCGGACATGCCGGGGTTGATTGAGGGCGCGCATCTGGGCTCCGGGCTGGGCACGCAGTTTCTGCGGCACATTGAGCGGACGCGGCTGCTGCTGCACCTGGTGGATGTGTCGGACGCCTCGGGCAGGCCCGATCCGGTGGAGGACTTCAAGGTCATCAACAAGGAGCTGGCCAGCTTTTCTGTCACCACACCCGAACAGCCGATGGACGACAACCACGGGCCGACGATCGAGTTCCCGCTGGCGCACAAGACGATGATTGTGTGCGCGACCAAGGTGGACTCCGCGAACCCGGAAAAGCTGAAGAAGCTGGCCGCGCATGTGAAGCGGAAGAAGCTCGAGTTCCACGCAATCTCTGCCGTTACCGGCCAGGGGATTGAGGAACTGAAGTGGTCGCTGGCGCGGCATCTGCGGACGGCTGAGAGCGCGGAATAGCGTACCGGCCAACTTTGCCTGAACGATCATGCGATAAGTCGCACATATCGCAGTTGGGGAACGCTTACCAAGTTCGCTCCTAACCGGCGCACAATAATTCGTGTCTAATCCGGTAGCCTGTCACAGCCTCAAGCCAGGAACTGGATTGGATTTGGCGTGCACGGATGGGAGTAAGACAGATGAGATTGCGTGTAAAGGTTCTGCTGCCGGTCGGAATAGCTGCCCTGGTTTGCGTAACCGGTTGCGGGGGGCCGTCTGCCATGATCACGCCGCCGGGGCAACCAATCTCGGTTCTGTTTCTTGAAGCGCCGCCGGGGTCGATGGCTGTGAATGCGTCAGTAACGATTGACGCTGCTGTCGAGAATAGTCCCTCGAACAACGCTGTGACTTACTCGATGAGCTGCGGCAGCGCCAATGGGTGCGGGACGTTGAGCGCCAGCGACGAGGCGGGCGCGACTGTTTACAAAGCGCCAGCGGCCATTCCTTCAGGAACAACCGTGACGATCACGGCGACTGCGGCGGCCGACAGCAGCAAATCTATTTCGGCCACGGTCACGATTGTGGCGCCGATTCCGATTGCTGTTACTTTTCCGCCGGCGACGCCTGCGTCACTGGAGGTGAATGCGGCGGTCACGCTGAACGCGACGATCACCAACGACACGTCGGCGAATCCCGAGGTGAAGTGGACGGTGACGTGCGGCGGCACGGCGTGCGGGTCTTTTAATCCCGGAACGACGACGAGCGAAGGACAGACGACTTACACTGCTCCGGCTGCGATCCCTGAGGGGAATGTTGTAACCGTGACTGCAACTTCTGTTACCGATCCGACTAAGTCAGCCTCCACCACGATTACAATCACGGCGCAGGGACCAACGCTGGCGAACGGGACATATGTGTTTCAGTTATCGGGGCCCGCCGGGTACGACGCGAGCTTTGTAACTGGGGTGTTGGTTGCGCAGAGTGGAGCTATTATCGGTGGGGAGATGGATTTTGCCGAATACGCGCGGAACTCGGACAACGACAGTTATGCCGTAACGCAATTCAGCTCCATCACCGGTGGAAGTTATACGACGACTGCGGACGGCAACCTGCAAATCAGCTTTAACTCCGGCTATGGAACTTACACGCTGAACGGCGTGCTCGCCTCTTCGGCGCAGGGATTTGTCGCGCAACTTTACGGGTCGCTGGGCAGCGGCACGCTGGACGCGCAGACCAGCACGGCTACGCCCTCGGGCGGCTATGCGGTGTCGCTGTATGGAGGGGACGAGTTCAGCTCGCCGGCATGGATTGGGGGCGTTTTGAACGTGGACAGCGCGGGTGGAATCTCCGGCGCGGGGAGTGTGCTGGACGTGGACGCTCCGGCGCTCGGCTCCGTCTACTCCGGCGAACAGAACCTGGGCGCGGGCCCGGTGAGCACGCCGGACCAGTACGGCAGGGTGCAGATCGAGTTGAACCCTGCAGGGTCTTCGACGCTTCCGATTCTCTATTTGACGGGTTACATTGTGGATTCAACGCACATACGCCTGGTGGAGACGGGTGATAACTCGGGCAGCAACAGCTTTCAAGGGGTTCTGGGCGGGTTGGCGCTTGGACAAGGGGCTAACACGGGGCAGTTCAGCGCTAACTCGATGGCCGGGTCGAGTTATGTTTTCGGGGCAGCAGGTGAAGATACGGCCGGGAACCTTGAACTGGCTGGAGTAATAACCGCGAACACGGATGGAACGGTGAGCGGAACGCTGAACTGGAATGATTTGACCGAGAAGGGCGCGCAGGCTCCGCTTGCAGTTACCGGAAGTTATACGGTTGATCCGACGGGACGGGTTACTTTGACCGGGCTCACGGATGGCGAGACGTTCAACTACTCGATGCATCTGTATCTGACCGGCAACGGGAACGGTTTGCTGCTCTCGAACGACACGGCGGATACGTTTGTGGGGCAGGCATTTCAGCGGCAGGCCGGGGCCTTCAGCGGGGCATCGCTGAGCGGAAGCTATGGATTCAACGGAGGGCAGGCTGACCTGGGTGCGGAGTTTGGGGCAGCGACGGTGGTGGGCACGGTGACTGCGGCGCTGGACAATGGAGTGGGCACGCTCGCCGGGTTTGCAGACTCGGGCGATGGGGCGGCGGATTTTGCGCTCAACGGCGGGTTTACGCCGGAGGCGAGCGGCGTGTTTACCGGCACGCTGAGCGGGCTGGATGTGGCATCGCGCGCGACGGTGGGGAGCATGACCTTCTACCTGGTGGACAGTACGCGGGCGGTTGCGATAGAGACGGATAGCTCGGAGCTGGCGCTGGGGTATCTGCAGCGGCAGCAGTAAACCCGCGCGGCGGAAGATGAGACTCATGAGGGCCACGTCTCGATAGACGATTTCAACCAGAACGACTATAATTCTGGTTGAAGTTGAAGGGGGACGTGATGACCTGGCAGCTGCAAGAAGCGAAAACGCGCCTCAGTGAGGTGATCGAAGAGGCCCATGCCAAAGGGCCGCAAATCATTACGCGCCATGGCAGGGAGCGTGC